>Ga0335071_10000188_pt1 | contig 71486 bp, 66 predicted proteins | sample Lox_Sample_15_FD_206724 | JGI IMG/M metagenome (GOLD analysis project Ga0335071, IMG submission 206724) | Soil microbial communities from Loxahatchee National Wildlife Refuge, Florida, United States - Lox_Sample_1.5 | ecosystem: Environmental > Terrestrial > Soil > Wetlands | place: USA... | reverse complement strand
CTGCCCATCCTTAAGCGCACGGAAGGCGTTGACGTCGTTGCGGTGTGCGATCAATCGGCGTCGTCGGCCAAACTTCTGGCAAAGGCGTTCAAGATCCCGAACATCTATGAGGATTTCTCTTCGATGCTGGAGAATGAAGAGCTGGATTTTGTCAGCATCTGTTCGCCTCCCCACACGCATTGCGAGTTCACGATGCTGTCGACGCAAAAAGGATTGCATGTATTACTGGAAAAGCCCATGGCCTTAGATACCTCCGAGGCCGATAAAATGCTTCTTTCCGTCAAAGAAAATAAAGTTAAGCTTTGCGTCGTGCATAACTTTCTCTATAATCCTGCCGTGCAAAAAGCCCTTTCGCTGGTTGCTTCCGGCCAGATAGGCCGGATACTGTACGTCGATATAAAAATACTGGAAAAGCCGACAGGCCCGCTTTCCAATCCCGATCACTATTGCCACCGCATGCGGGGAGGAAGGATCGGGGATTTGGTCGAGCACCCCGTTTATTTAATAATAAAGCTATTGGGAAAGGTCGGTTCCGTTAAGGCGGTCGCAAAGAAACTAAGCCATTTCCCCTGGGTAGAGCGTGACGAGATCAGCGTGCTGCTTGAGGCGCAAAAAGGGATCGGTTCTTTCCATATATCCTGTAATGCCGATTCCTTTTCGCATGCAATGGAGATCAGGGGGACGCGAAAGAGCATTTTTGTGAATAACTTTTTCATGACCATGGTCAGCCATGCGCATGCCGGCTCCGTACGCTTGCGGGATTTTGCGGTTGCGAATGTATCTTTAGCCGCCCAATTAATAGGCACCTCTCTGGTAGGGACCTTGAGAGGGAAATTCGGCCATCGCTGGTACAGGGACGGCCATCGCCGTATCATCGCTGATTTCGTCAGGAGCATCGGTAATGACACGGACCCGCCCGGCAGCGCCCAGGATTCCCGGGAATGCCTTAAAGTTTTCGAAGAGGCATGGAGCCAGGTATGAGAATGTGGTTGCCCAGAAGCCGATTATTTGTTAGAATAAAACCTTAAAAATATATTACATCAAGGGAGGCGCGCGTGGATACGCATCTGTGTTTTAGGATTAACAAGCCCAAGGTTATCTATGAAACATTCGAAGATGAACAGGTTATTATTAATCTTGATACGGGCAACTACTATAGTTTAGACAGGGTGGCGGCCGATATTTGGGGCCTGATCGAGCAGGGGCTTACCGTAGGCGATGTCATTGAGGGCATGGCTTGCAGGTATGCGGCCGGCAGCCGTTCGGAAATAGAAACCGAAGTCAAAAAGTTTATAGCCATATTGCAGCAAGAGGCTTTGATCGTCCCCGCAGAAGCCAAAACCGGCACACCTGTTCCGACAGGCGTATCGCCGGAGGCGGCGAAACAGGCATTTTGCCCTCCCGCGTTACATACGTATTCCGACATGCAGCAGCTGCTCATTCTAGACCCTATCCACGAAGTTGACGAGACCGGTTGGCCCGCTAAAAAACAAGAGTCATCCAGATAGGTCCGCATGCGACATCCCGGCAATCAAGAAAAGGCAGACATCCTTACGCCCCCGGCATTTTTTGAGAGTGTGTATCAGGCGTTTCAAAAAGCGCAAGTCCGCGGGGACGGGCCGGTCGATCATTTCTACGATATTGCCGGATGTTCTATCCGTTTAAGTTTTGCCTCCTGTGCATTAGTGCCTTACATAACCCCGGCGTTTACGCACCTGACCGCGCAGGCAAATTCGAAACCCGACCTGACTATTTGTCTCTGGGACAGCGCCTCTACCAACACGGAAATGCCGCCGCCTCCCTGGTCCGGCGCAGATTATATCCCCCGCGGAGAAATACGCGGGTTTAATGACGAAGGGATGATGACGGTCGTGCAGCAGGACTCGGGCATATTCAATATGCTGGATATGAAACGCAATATGGCGGTGTATTGGATCCAGGATGCGCAGCAGGTCCCGTATTACGAAAGCGGCGCTCCGTTATTGAGGATCTTCCATGGCTGGATGGCAGGCTGCGACAGGCAATTGGTCCATGCCGGCTCGGTTGGGTTAGAGGAGGGCGGAGTATTGTTGGCCGGAAGGGGCGGATCGGGAAAATCTACCGTAGCGCTTTCATGTATCGGCTCGCAGCTGCTTTACGCCGGAGACGATTATGTCCTGCTCAGTCACGAGCATCAACCGCGGGCGCATAGCCTTTTTAACACCGGCAAACTCGACGCCGATAACGTATGGAGATTTTCGCATTTGAAGGAAATGATCAGCAATCCCGATGCGCTGGATTCGCAAAAGGCGCTCTTATTTCTATCCGACTATTACCCCGAAAAGATCATTAAAGACCTTCCGATCAAGGCGTTGCTTATCCCGCGCATCACGGGCAAGGCAAAAACAACCTTAGCGCGCGCCTCGCAGATGGAGGGGGTGCGGGCGCTGGCGCCCAGCACGATATTCCAGCTGCCCAATACGGGGCATGCGACGCTGCAGAGGATCGCCAGGCTCGTCAAACAGGTTCCCTGCTATTTTATTGACCTTGGCAGCGATATTTCGGATATACCCGATACGATCTTGAATTTATTGGCCGATGAAGATCTTATATTGGACTGAAACGTTCTGGCCCCACATCGGAGGGGTTGAGGTTTTAAGCAGGCAGTTCATTCCGGCCATGCAAAAACGCGGGTACGATTTTACCGTTATCACATCGCACACCAACCCCGGTCATCCCGATGAAACAAGGTATGGCGATATACCGGTGCACCGGTTTCATTTCCGTTCGGCCCTGGCAAGCCGTAACCTAAAACAACTCCGCAGCGCGCTTGAGAACGCAGCAAAACTCAAGAAGGCGCTTAAGCCGGACCTGGTCCATATCAATACGTGCTATCCGAGCGTCTTTTTTCATTTGCGCACCATGCATACGCACCGGGCCCCCACATTGCTGGCGGTGCATGAATTACCCGCGGGTTGCCTGAAAGAGAATGCCGTCTTTGCGCATATGGTATCCGAAGCGGATTGGGTAGTCGCCGTTTCGCAAGCCATGCTGCAGGGGGTCCGCCGGCTGGCCCCTGATATCGCCGAGCGTTCATCGTTGATCAATAACGCCCTGGATTCGCCGGATATTGCGCCTTTGCCGTTGCCGTTTAAACCGGCACGGTTGTTGTGCGTGGGCAGGCTTATAAAGGCAAAAGGGTTTGACCTGGCGCTTGAGGCATTGGCCTTGCTTAAAAGCAGTTTTCCTTGCCTGCGCCTGATTATTGCAGGCGACGGCCTGGCGCGGCAGGACCTGGAGAGCCGCTTGACGGCTTTGGGCATACAAGACATGGTTGAATTCATCGGCTGGGTTTCTCCGGACCGGATCTGTGATGTGATGAATACGGCCACGGCAGTCATTGTGCCTTCCAGATGGCAAGAGCCGTTTGGTTTAGTCGCCTTGGAGGCGGCGCACATGGCGCGGCCGGTGGTCGCTGCGCGCGTAGGGGGCCTGCCGGAGATCGTGATTGACGGCGAAACGGGCTTGTTGTTCGATAAAGAAGACAGCGCCGGCTTGGCCGGCGCAATTACGTTTCTACTGGAGCATCCGCACACGGCGCAAAAGATGGGCGAAGAAGCAAGAAAACGGGTAAGGAATCTTTTTAACTGGAAAGAGCTCGTTAATTCCTACGATACGTTGTATAAAAAACTCATACAGAAAGGTTCTCATGCAGCATGATGAAATGAAGCTGCCTTTCGTAAGCGTGGTGATGCCGGTGTATAACGGCCAGCGTTATTTGTCCGCGGCCCTGAAGAGCGTATTCGAACAACAATATCCCGCTTTTGAAGTCATTGTCGTAGATGACGGCTCTGTTGACGCAAGCGCCGCAATCGCTACATCTTTTTCCGGCGTACGTTATATCTATCAGGAGAACCAGGGCGTTGCCTGCGCGCGTAACGCAGGGATTTCCGCCAGCAAAGGAGAGTTTGTCGCGTTCATTGACCAGGATGACCTGTGGTTGCCGAATAAGCTAAGCGTCCAAATGCAATACCTCATAGACAATCCCGAGATCGAGTACGTATTGGCGAACAAGCAGGTCTTTTTGGAAGACGGCCAGAGCAAACCCGGTTGGTTAAAAGACGCTTTTTTAAAAGATAAAACAACAGGTTTTCTCCCGGGGACGCTCGTAGCGAGAAAGTATCTTTTTGAAAAGGTCGGCATGTTCGATCCCGCGTACGAAGCAAGCAGCGATTCAGATTGGTTTTTCCGGGCTAACGACTGCGGAGTAAAAAAGGCGGTCATGCCGAAAGTTTTGTTGCTCAAGCGCGTCCATAACAGCAATCAATCGTATCAGACTAAAACCATAAATGACGAATTGCTCAAGATAGCGATATCTTCCATCAAGCAGAAGCGCCAACAGCATGGCAGAGAATAAGCTGGTCAGCGTTATCATCGCGGTCTATAATTGCCAACGGTATTTGGCCGAAGCCATCGAAAGCGTATTGGCCCAGACGTATGCTCCGCTTGAGCTCATCGTGGTCGATGACGGCTCAACCGATGAGAGCGCGCGCGTGGCAAAAGGCTTTTCCGGCAGGCTCCGGTATGTGTATCAGCCGCACGGCGGCCTGTCCGTTGCCGTTAACTATGGTATGCAGTTAGCGCAGGGGGAGCTTTTTGCATTCCTAGATGCGGATGACTTGTGGCTGGAAAACAAGCTGAGCACCCAGGTAGCGTTTCTTGACGGGCATCAGCAATTCGACATGATCTTTACGCACGTTAAGCAATTCTACAGCCCGGAATTGGAGCAGGACATAAAAACAAAATATACGTTTACCGAAATTATGCCGGGTTATTCTACCTGCAGCCTGCTCATTAAGCGGGAGTCGTTTTTTCGCGTCGGGACTTTTGATGTTTCCTGCAGGCTCGGCCAGTTCATCGACTGGTATATGAAGGCGCAGGAGGCGGGTCTGAAGAGCGCCCTGCTGCCTGACGTACTGGTAAAGCGGCGCATCCATGACGCCAATACGGGCATTATCAAGCGCCACGACCGCAGTGAATATGTCCGATTTATCAAGGCCTCTTTGGATAGAAAACGAAAAAAGGGGATCCTGTAATGACAAACCTTCAGTTGGGGCGTTATTATTATCGCTTCTATAAAGGTAGCGCTGCGAGGCTTTCGCTGGCGATGCTTTTTTCGGGAGCCCAGGCGCTGGTGAACATGGCGGTTCTTATTCTGATCCGCTATGCCTTCGACGCTACGGCTTCGACCGGCCGGCTGTACACCCTGGTGGCGGTGGGATGTGTCATTATTTTGCTCTATATGGTAAGCTCGGCGATCCTCTTGGGCGTGCGCAAAGCGACCACCAGCATCACCAAGGTAGTCATCCAGCGGCTGCGAAACGAAATCCTTCAGAAATTCTATATCTTCCCGCGTTATTTTTATAGCGATCTGGACCGCAGCAAGCTGCACGCTATCGTGGTGCAGGATACGGAGCGCCTCGATAATATGAACCGGGCGCTTTTTTCCCAGATCCTCCCGGCTTTTTTAGTCTGCATAGCCATCAGCGTTATCCTGATACACTTTAACTGGTTTTTGTTCGTCCTGATGAGCCTTTTTGTTCCGTTATTATTTCTGACGGGTAAGATAGCGGGCAGGCTCGTGCAGAGGCGTGTCCGTATTTTTCACCGCTCTTTCGAAACATTCAGCAAAGGCATATTATTTACGCTGCAGATGATGGATCTGACAAGGACCCAATCCGCCGAGCAGGATGAGATGGCGAGGCAGCGGACATACATCGAAAAATTACGCTACGCAGGCCAGCACAAGGAATGGATGAACAATATGTACAGTATCATTCAAAGCACTTTGGTTGCCTGTTCCGGTGCGGTGGTCCTGGTCGGCGGAGGGATCCTGGTGGTTTCGAAGAAAATGTCCCTGGGGGAATTCCTGTCTTTTTACACCGCGGTCGCCCTTTTGCGCGGCCAGCTTCAAATGATATTTGCCGCAGCGCCTTTCGTCAGCGAGGGCAGGGAGTCGCTGGAGACGCTCCATTCCTGGTTCGAAATAAACGAGCCGACGCCCTATTCAGGGAAAAAGCGCATCTATTTCAAGGGAAGGATCGCCCTTGAGCATGTTTCCTTCCAGTATAACGAGAAAGGCCGGCCCTTATTCGAGGATGTCAATCTCGAAATTCTCTCGGGCCAGACCGTGGTCCTTTCGGGCCCAAGCGGCGCAGGCAAGAGCACGATCGTCAATCTTATCCTTGGGTTCTACCGCCCGCAAAAGGGGCAGCTGCTGGCGGATGCTTTTTCTTATGACGAGCTGGATATCGCACAGCTGCGCAGGGTCATGCGGGTGGTCCGGCAGGAGCCGATTATCTTTCCCGGCACGATCCTGCAGAATATCACCTACGGTTGTCCCGGCGCAAGCTTGAAAGAAGTTGCGCAGGCCGCAGAAACGGCGTTGGCCCACGGGTTTATTCAGGAATTACCCCGCGGGTATGAGACGTATGCGGGCGAAAACGGGATGCTTCTTTCGGGCGGCCAGCGCCAGCGCATCGCCATTGCCAGGGCATTGTTGGGTAAACCAAGATTCCTGATCCTCGATGAGCCCACGAACCACCTTGAACGCGAGATCATCCAGCAGATATTAGGGAATCTCGCCAAGCTTGACCGCTCCATGGCAAAGCTCGTCATCAGCCACGATACGGAGATATTAGAACAGGCCCAATGCGCCTACCTGTTAAGGGACGGGCATTTGGTGCCTCGCAGCGTGAATGAAAAATATGGGACCAACAACCCCTACGCTGTTCCGCGATAAATCCTCATTCACCCCGGACCAGGAACTGCTTTTACGCGCCAGCCTCCTGAAGACCAAAGAGGCGCTGGGGGCCTGGGATGAATTCAAGTCCCGCGTTGATATCGGCAACATCGACAGGAACTCTTTCCGGATATTGCCGCTTCTTTATAAAAACCTTGTTTTTCACGGCGTCCAGGACCGGGACTTAGAAAGGCTTAAAGGGGTCTATCGGCAGGCCTGGTATAAAAACCAGATGTTGTTCCACGCCATGCATTCGGCGCTGTGTCTATTGGAGAATACCGGGATCGCGACGATGATCATCGGGGGAGCGCCGTTAGCCTTATTTTATTACAAAGATTGCGGCCTGCGTTCGATGACGGATTTCGATGTCATGATCCGGCAGGCAGACCTTCCGCGTGCCGTTGAGCTTCTTTCGGGTGCGGGCTGGCAGCCGCTTCAGGATTGGCCGCTTAACCGGCTCACCCAGAGCGTCCGGGATGCGCGCGGTTTTCGGGACGCGCAAGGACACGATCTTGACCTGCATTGGCGCCTGTTCCGCGGATATTGCGTAGCCGGTGCCGAAGATGATTTCTGGAGAGATTCCCTGGCAATGCAATTTGACAGCCTGCCGGTACGCGTCCTGAACCCCACGGACCAGTTGTTGTATATATTAATGCGCCGCGGCCGAAGAGACGGCGGCGCCGATCTGCGCTGGGTAGCTGACGCGGCCCTGCTGTTAAACGACATCCGGGCGCCGATCGATTGGCAGCGGCTGATCGGATACGCCCAAAAGATGTCTTTTTCCTTATCGGTAAAAAACAACTCGGATTATTTGAATGAGTTGGTCGGTATCCTCGTCCCGCAGGAAGTGCTCCGGGAGTTCGCAGCGGCCCGGGTCTCCGAAATCGAGCGCATGGCCTGGCGGGCGGAAACCAACAGCAATGACATCACGGGCATGCTGCCGGCCAATTTTTATCGCTACCTGATCTATGCCAAGAAAAAAAAGAGTATATCCGCATTTATGGAATTCCTGCGGTTGTACTGGGGTAAGGAAGGGTTCTTTCGGTTAGCCGCCGCCGCGGCATCAAAAACCATAAAGAGGCTAGGGTTCAAAATATCCCATGGAAAAAAGAGAAGCCTGCAGGCTTTTATGTAATTTCCTTTCCGGCAGAGAAATACCGCACGCAAGTCTGGCAGAATTATCGCCGGTTGATTGGGAGGGCCTGGTCGCCCTGTCCCAATATTCCAGGGTGGCAGGGTTGTTCTATCGGCAGATAAAGTCCCGCAATATTCCGGCCGGGCTTATCCCGGATGCCGTCCGCAACAGGCTCAAGGAAGAATACCGCAACCGCGCGGTTATAAACATGAACCTTTTTTTCGATGCCGCAGGCATCCTTGCGTCTCTGGCCGGCAATCAAGTGCCGGTCATTGCGCTCAAGGGCCTTTGTCTGGCAAAAAACATCTATGGCGATATTGCGTTAAGGCCGATGTGCGATATGGATTTTTTAGTGAAAGAGGAAGACCTGGTCAAGGCCGGCCGGATATTATTGGATCTCGGTTATCGCCAGGACTTTCCTGCCTGGGAGAGCACGCGGAAGATCTACCATCACCTGCCGCTTTTTACGAATAAGAGGGGGACGGTTATCGAGCTGCACTGGGACATCGTGACTACGGATAGCCCCATAAAAGTAGACCTTGACGGAGTCTGGGAGAGGGCGCGCCTTATCAAGGTAGACGCGTTAGATGCCCTGGCTTTGTCACCGGAGGACCTCTTCCTGCATTTGTGCATCCATGCGTGTGTGCACCTGGAGACCGAATTATGCCTGATCCATTTATGCGACTTGGCCGAATTGATAAGAACATCCGCAGTTAAGATCGACTGGCGCATCGTGGCTGAACGGGCCACGCGTTGGGGCGGCCAAAAGTGCGTGTACCTGGTGTTGCTGTTGGTCCGGGAATTGCTGGAAGCGGCGCCGCCGGATGAAATACTGCAAGTAATAAAACCCCCTGATTACCGGCCTGTTTTTCTCGATGAGGCCCTCAGGCAAGTCCTTGATGTGGGTTCATCAGGCCAGCAAGCCGTAATGAGGATCAATAAACTTTCAAACATACAGAAAATGAAAGGGGCCGGAAGCCGGGTTTCGGCCTTTTTTAGAAAGGCCTTTCCCTCAAAGGAGAACCTGGCGCGCATGTATCCGGTGCCGGTTTCTTCCCCGAAGATATATCTGTGTTATGTATTTCGCCTGGGCCGCCTGATCGCCTCCTATGCCGCCGCGTTTTTCCGCTTGTTCCGCCGCGACCAGGCGTTTATCAAGGCAGTTCAACAGGCGCAGCGGGCCAGCGCGGTTTCCGACTGGATATTCTCCCGGGATCCCGCGCAATCACGGCAGGGCGCCTGCGAGAACAAGTCTTGAAAACAATTTGACAAAAGCGCGTTTTGTGATATATTTACCTACATAAAATGGATGAGAAGAAGTAACCAGAGAACTACTTCTCTGGTTTTCTTTTTATTAAGGTAAAAGATGGTCAGATATGATCTGTTGCTGTTGAGCGCGGTGTTCGTGCCGCTTGCAGGGGCATGTATCCTTCCCCTGGCAGGCAGGGTCTCCTTACGGCTCAGGAATGCGCTGGCGTTAGGCTTTATCCTCGTTCCTTTTGCCGCTTCCCTGCGGATGATCGCGCCCGTATTGCGCAATGAAGCGATCCCGGTCAACATACCGCTTGTACCCGGGATAAGCCTTGTCTTCCTTGCGGACGGCCTTGCGGTATTCATGGCCTGCGTCTCCTCTTTGATCAGCGCGATAATCGTGCTGTATTCCTTCGGCTATATCAGCCATTACGAAAACCAGAATGAGTATTATTCCATGGTAACCCTGTTCATCGGCGCGATGATGGGGCTGATCTTTGCCGCGCACCTGATCCTATTGTATATATTCTGGGAGATCACCGCGATAACCAGCTGGCGCTTGATCGGGTTTTTCCGGGAGAAGGAGTATGTGTTGAAGGCCGACAAGGCATTCCTGGTCACCGTTTTCGGCGCCCTGGCCATGCTTATCGGGTTCATCATTATCTACCAGCAGGCCGGCTCGTTTGAATTTTCCGCCATAAAGGCAAGCCTTAAGGGAGGTTCTCTGACCGGCCTTACGGTCCTGTTGATCCTGGTCGGCATATTCTCCAAGTCCGCAACCCTGCCCTTTCATACCTGGCTGCCTGATGCCGGCGTGGCGCCTTCTCCGGTCACCGCGTTGCTGCACGCCGCGATCCTGGTTAAGATAGGCGTGTATGTGTTCGCCCGGCTTTTTGTCGTCACATTCCCGGTTGCCGCTTTCTGGCATACGGCGGTGCCGGTCATCGCGCTGGCCAGCGCAATCGTTTCCGCGGGAGCGGCGCTGGTAGAAACAGACTTGAAACGGCTCATCGCCTATTCTACGATCAGCCAGATAGGTTTCATTTTCTTCGGCTTGGCCGTAGGTAACCTCATGGCGGTTGCCGGAGGCCTGTTGTACATACTCATGCACGGTATCGCCAAGGCAGGGCTGTTCCTCTGCGCAGGGATCATCGAGCAGAACACCAAGATCAGGGACATCACCAAGCTCGGCGGGCTCATTACTACCATGCCGGTAACCGCGGTATCGTTTTTGTGCTGTGCGTTTTCCGTCATGGGGATACCGCCGTTCGGAGGGTTCTTCAGCAAATATCTGGTCTTTGCCGGAGCGATCGAAGCAGGGCAGCTCTGGATCAGTTTTGCGTTCCTGCTCTGCGCGTTCTTGACGATCCTGTATCTGTTCAGGGTATTCAATCTGGTATTCCTCGGCCAGGCGCAGGCTCCCTGGCCGAAAGAGTCCAGCCCCGTGATGGTGGCAAGCGTGGCCCTGTTGGCCCTGCTTTCGCTCTTGAGCGGGATCTTTATCAATTATCCTGCCGGATTTGCTCAGGCAGTCACCGCAGGCATGCTGGGGATGGCTCGATGACGGATATGACCTTGCTTTTACCCATACTTCTTCCTTTCTTTGCCGGGGTATTGGTCCTGTTGGTTCCCCGGAGGTTCCGGGCGATCACCGAAGGCCTGGCCCTGACAGCTGTCCTGTTGCAGCTGGCCCTGACCGCCGGGCTGTTCAAAAAGGAACTCGTTTTCTCCTTGCCCTGGCTTGGCTGGGGCCTTGAGTTTTCGCTTAGGTTATACCACTTTAGCGCCTTCATCATTCTTGCCGTTGCCGGCTTCGGGTTCCTGATCGCCTTATATTCTACCGTCTTCATGCGGCAGAGGCCCTGCCTTAAGCAATTTTACGCGTATTTATTATTGAACGTTTCTTTTACCAGCGGCGCAGTCCTTGCGGATAATTTAGTAGTGATGCTTTTCTTCTGGGAGGGGCTGCTTCTGGCCCTTTTCGGCATGATCGCCATCGCCAGCAAGGCTGCGTTTAAGACCGCCACCAAGGCATTCGTTATCGTGGGCATTACCGACCTGTGCCTGATGCTGGGGGTGGCGCTGACGGGCAGCCTTGCCGGGACGCTGGAGATGTCCCGGATACACCTTTCTCTGGACGGCTGGGGGAGCCTGGGGTTCATTCTGTTGATGATCGGGGCGATCTCCAAGGCCGGCGCCATGCCCTTCCACAGCTGGATCCCCGACGCTGCGGTTGATGCGCCTCTGCCTTTTATGGCCCTGGTGCCTGCGGCACTGGAAAAACTCCTGGGGATATACCTATTGGCGAGGATCTCTCTGGACATGTTTGCCCTGGGAGCCGATTCGCCGGTCAGCATCCTGCTGATGGCCGTCGGAGCCGTAACCATACTCTTTGCCGTCATGATGGCATTGATCCAAAAGGATTATAAGCGGTTATTGTCTTACCATGCCGTCAGCCAGGTGGGGTATATGATCCTGGGTATCGGCACGGCAGTCCCGGCGGGGATAGTGGGCGGCCTGTTCCACATGATCAACCACGCGCTCTACAAGAGCTGCCTGTTCCTTACCGGCGGCGCCGTAGAAAAACAGGCGGGCACGACCGAGCTGGCAGCGCTGGGCGGTATCGGCAGCCGGATGCCGGTGACGTTCGCCTGCTTTATCGTAAGCGCAGTTGCCATCTCCGGGGTTCCTCCCTTAAACGGCTTTTTCTCGAAAGAGCTTGTGTATGACGGCGCGCTGCAGAGGGGTTGGGTCTTTTACGGCGCTGCGGCCCTGGGGTCGTTTTTCACCGCGCTATCATTCTTAAAGCTCGGGCATGCGGCCTTCCTGGGAAAAATAGAGGAAAAAAATAAACAGGTCAAAGAAGCACCGTTTTCCATGCTCCTGCCGATGCTGGGCATTGCCTTTTTATGCATCCTGTTCGGCGTATACAATCATCTGCCTTTACGCGCCCTTATCCAGCCCATCGTCGGCCCGTACAGGCTGCAGGGCCATGATTTCGCCGGCCTGCCGGAGAATACGCTGCTTGTGGTAATCACCCTGATCGTGCTGGCTGCGGCCCTGGCGAGCCATCTTTGGGCGGCCAAAAAGAAGGGCAGCGCCCTGAAGGCCACCGACCATATCCACTACGCCCCCGTCTTGTCCGGGATCTACGCAAAGGCCGAGAAAAGATTCTTCGACCCTTATGATATAGGTTTGAAAGTAGCAGGCTACGTCGCAGGCGCCGTCTTCTGGTGCGACAGGGCGATAGACTGGCTGTATGACGGATTCACGGTTAACCTGGCCGCTGCCTTGAGCCATCGCATCCGCAGATGGCATACGGGAAATTATTCTACTTACTTAAGCTGGTCTTTGATCGGGCTGATAGTCGTCACGATCTTTTTGATTTGTTCGAGGTAGGAGCGCAATGTACGCGTACTTGATCCTGATACCGTTTTTTAGCGTGATAATCCTGAATCTGCCGTTCAGGACCACCATGAAAAAGGCGGCCTTTTGGGCCTGCCTTGTGTTGCTGCTTGCGCAGATGTGCCTGGTCGTATTCTCTGCGATTTTTCCCGGCTGCAGCTTTTTCGACATCTTCAAGACGCTCTTTAAATTGGATTTTACGGCGGATAACCTCAGCCGCGTGCTTTTGTTTTCGATAGCCCTTATCCTGTGCGTGACGCTCTTGGTGCAGAAGTCCATCCTCGGCGACAAGGAACGGATATTCAATTTCGTGAACATGCTGCTGATAATTTTGGTCGGCATGAACGGCATTGTCATGGTCAGGGATATCTTTTCGCTGTACGTATTCCTGGAGATTACCGCGGTCAGCTCTTTTATCCTCATCGGGTTCAACCAGGACCTGGATGCGTTCGAGGCGGCTTTCAAATATATAATCCTTTCGGTTATCGCTACCGCGTTGATGCTTTCGTCGATCGCCATAATACTGCTGCTTGCGGGAGATACGAGCTTTTCGGCGATCGCCTCCACCGTGAGGCTGTCCCCGCACAGGTTGTTGATCAGCCTGGCGGTCGGCATTTTCCTGTGTGCCTGTTTCATTAAAGCGGGGCTCATGCCGTTTCACGGCTGGCTTCCCGACGTCTATTCTGCGGCGCCCACATCGGTATCGGTGCTTTTAGCCGGGATTGCGACAAAGACCGTCGGCGTATATACGCTGATACGCATAGTGAATTCGGTATTCGTGCTTGACCGCTCCCTGCAGCATCTGCTGCTTGCGCTGGGGGCGGTTTCGATGATCGCAGGGGCTCTGGCAGCCCTGGGGCAGCGCGACCTTAAACGCATGCTTGCGTATTCCAGCATAAGTCAGGTAGGCTACATCGTGCTGGGCCTGGGGGCCGCTACGCCGCTGGGCCTGGCCGGCGCGATTTTCCATGTATTCAACCACGCGGTCTTTAAATCGCTTTTGTTCGTCGACTCCGCGGCCGTGGAGCTGGAGACGGGGACGGTGCAGATGGATAAGCTATCGGGCCTGGCGAAAAGAATGCCGGTGACAGGCTTTACTTCGGTCCTGGCAAGCCTGTCCTGCGCAGGGATACCGCCCCTGGCAGGCTTTTGGAGTAAATTGATCATCGTCATCGCCCTGTGGGCCTCGGGGCATTATGCGTATGCGATGTTGGCGGTATTGGCAAGCCTCCTGACGCTTGCGTATCTTCTTACCATGCAAAGAAAGATCTTCTTCGGGAAGCTAGGCCAGGACATGGCTGAGATCGAGGAGGCCGGGCCCGTCCTGATGCTTCCGGCGCTCATCCTGGCGGTGATCACGGTCGGCGTAGGGTTGCTCTTTCCTTTTGTGAGCATCCTTTTAAAAGGCAACTTGCTGGGGGGATAACGTGTCGGTCAATATAGCCATCCTTTTGAGCCTGCTTGCAGCTTCGCTCTGGACAGTGTTGACGCGAAGCTTATTGCGTTCGGCCATAGGGCTTGCCCTCACCAGCGCGATATTGACCATACTCATGATCAGACTGGATTCCTCTCTGGCGGCGGTCTTTGAGCTGTCGGTATGTACCGGGTTGATCTCGGTGTTGTTCATCAGTACCATCAGCCTTACGCATCCGCTGACCCGCAAGGAGATACTTGCGCACATGAGAGAGCGGCGTGCCAGGTTCTGGTTCCTGCCGTTCTTACTCATCGCGTTAGGGGTTATCTTAAGCCTGCTGAAAATAAAGCCGCCCATAGACCTGCCTGCCCCCGAAGCGGTAAAAGAGGCGCGCAATGTCTTATGGAGCCTAAGGCAGGTCGATGTCATGGGCCAGATCATCGTACTTTTGACCGGCGTATTCGGCGTGGTCATACTGTTCAAGGAGAGGGTGAAGAAGTGAGTAACGGGGTCTTGGGGGTACTGTGGCCGTTTAGCCTTTTCATTATCATGCTCTCCGTGGTCGGCTTATATTGCGTGCTGGTCACGCGCAACCTGATACGGGCGCTTATCGGCCTTGAGCTGCTGTTCAAGGCGGTGACGCTGCTGTTGGTTACCGTCGGATACGTAACGTATCATGCGGCGCTGGCGCAGGCGCTGGTGATAACCCTTATCGTCATCGAGGTCGTCGTGATGACGGTTGCGGTCGGCGTTGTCCTGGGGATCCGCAGCTACAACGAGTCCCTCGATACCAGAAGAATACGAAACCTGAAAGGATAAAAGAAAGAATATGGAGAATTGGCTGCTTTCCCCGCCGGTGGCGTTTATCATCATACTCCTGGCATCTTTTTTGTTTTCGCGCCTGTGCGCCAAGCTTTCCTTTCGTCCCGGCAAGCATACCGAGGGAGAAGGCAAGTCCTACGCCTGCGGGGAAGACAACTATGACCATATGGCGCAGCCTGACTACAGCACGTTTTTCCCTTTTGCTTTTTTCTTTACCATAGCGCACGTTGCCACCCTGATCATGAATACCGTTCCCGTGCAAACCAGCCAGACGTTTATCCTGGCGATCCTGTATATCATCGGCGCGGTCATCGGCCTGCATGTCTTATTGAGGAGTTAACTTTGTATGGGCGTAATCACTAGAATCGTAAACTGGTCAAGAATAAAATCACCCTGGATCCTGCATTTCAATACCGGCGCATGCAATGCCTGCGATATCGAGATCATCGCTGCCCTTACTCCCCGCTATGACCTGGAGCGGTTCGGCGTGCAGCTCAAGGGCACACCCCGGCATGCGGATATACTGGTCTGTTCCGGGCCGGTTACCCGGCAGATCGAATGCCGGCTCAAGAGGATATACGAACAGATGGCGGAGCCGCGGTTCGTTATTGCCGTCGGCACCTGTGCGTGCACGGGCGGGGTGTTCAACGGCTGTTACAATATACGGGGAGGGATCAATGCGGTCATCCCCGTATCGGCGTATATACCCGGATGCCCTGCCAGTCCCAAGGCGATAATCGACGGCGCGGTAAAGCTTCTGGCGAGCCTTGAGGCGGCAGGAGGAGGAAAAAAATGTCCACAGAAGAAAACATAGTGCAGGAACTCGTCAAGAATTTCGGTTACCTGGAAAACAAGGTCCGGCTGGCCAGGCCAAGGCGCCTGTTCCTGGACGTAGACCTGGCGCATTTCGAAGAGGTATTCGCCTATGCGGTGCAAAAGTTAAAATTCTCCCATTTGATCTCGATAACCGGGCTCGATGAGCAGGATAATTTAAGTTTCCTGTATCACCTGGCGCAAAAGGGGGTCATGTTGAACATAAAGACAAGCGCCCCCAAGGATAACCCGGTGATAAAAACCGTGATGAGCTATTTCCCCGGCGCGGAGATTTACGAAAGAGAGCTGGTGGACCTGTTCGGTGCCAAGGTGGAAGGGCTGCCTGCGGGTAACCGCTATCCTCTCACCGACGACTGGCCGGCGGGGGAGTTTCCTTTGCGCAAAGATTGGAAGGGAGGACATTCCGATGCATGATTCCGATAAATTCAAGATACCCATGGGGCCGCAGCACCCCGCCTTAAAAGAGCCGGAGAGCTTCAGCGTAGCCCTGCGCGGGGAAAAGATTCTGGGTGTTGAGATACGCTTGGGTTATAACCACCGCGGAGTGGAGAAGGCCTGCGAAGACAGAACCTACACCCAGGATGTCTATCTTATCGAACGCGTCTGCGGCATCTGTTCGCATTCGCATTCTACCTGTTTTGTGCAGGCGGTCGAAGAGATCGCGGGCCTGGCAGTGCCCAAGCGGGCGCTGTACATCCGCACCCTGATCGCAGAATTGGAGCGCGTGCACAGCCACCTGCTCTGGCTGGGCGTGGCCGGCCATGAGATAGGCTTCGATACCCTGCTTATGTATACGTGGCGCGACCGGGAGGTCGTTATGGACCTCTTGGCGCTTTTGACGGGTAACCGTGTTAATTACGGCATGAATACCATCGGCGGAGTAAGGCGCGACATCACCGCAGAACAGGCCGCAGAGGTATTGAAGGGGATGGATATCCTCGAAGAGAGGACCAAGTATTATATCGAGGTCGCCACGCAGGAGACTAGCATCATCAAAAGGCTCTCCGGAGTAGGAAAGCTGTATTACCCGGACGCCTTGAAGCTGGACGCGGTGGGCCCGACTGCGCGCGCCTCCGACGTGGACCGCGACACCAGGCGCGATGACCCCTATGCCGCATACCCGGAGATGGCTTTCGACGTCATCACGGACAGCAACAGCGACGTGTATGGCCGTACGGTAGTGAGGGTAAAAGAGCTGATGGAAGCCTATAAGATAGTCCGTCAGTGCCTTAAGAACATGCCTGACGGCCCCATTGCCGTTAAGGCGCCGCGCAAGATCCCCGCCGGAGAGGCGGTAAGCCGTTATGAGGCCCCCCGGGGGGAAGACATGCATTATGTAAAATCCAACGGTACGGAGAAGCCGGAAAGGGTCAAGGTCAGAGCACCCACCCTGGCCAATGTGCAGGCGGTCAAGCACATGCTTAAGGACAGGTACCTGGCGGATATGCCCATCGTCATCGCTGCGATAGACCCCTGTTTTTCCTGTACCGACAGGCTGGTATCCGTACAACAGCTGGATAACGACGCACATCAGGTCTTGACTTGGCAGGCCCTGCATGAGTATAGTATAGAGTGGCACCGCAGCCGCGGAACGGATTTTACGGCGTTGAATAAGAAGTTGTCCAAGGCGATAGGATAAGATGGTAAAGTCGCTATTCTCGATCCTGATCTTTCCGGGTTTCCTTTTCGTAAGCGCGCTCAGCCTTGTTGCGGATTTTTTCGACAGAAAATTGCATGCGCGCCTGCAGAACAGGGTCGGCCCTCCCTGGTTCCAGCCCCTGGCGGACTTTATCAAGCTGCTGGCTAAGGAAGAGGTTATCCCTAAAGACGCCAACGCAACGATGTTCTGTCTTGCCCCGGTATTCGCCCTGGCTTCCGCCGCAACCGCTTTTTTGTATATCCCGCTCTGGAACACCGAGGCGCTGTTTTCTTTTAACGGCGATATCATCGTGGTGCTGTACCTGTTGACCTTGCCTACCATGACGTTCTTCATCGGAGGGTGGTATTCCACGTCGCTGTTCGCCAGGATCGGCTCCGTGCGCGCGATAACCCAGCTATTCGCTTACGAGATCCCCCTGTTCATGGGGATCCTGTCTTCGGCGCTTCTGGCAGATACCTGGTCGCTGTACGGGATCACGGTTTTTTATAACAACAGGCCGTTCTTCTGGCTGCTCAATATCATCGGTTTTGCGGTTTCGTTGATCTCGCTTATGGGAAAGTTGGAAAAGGTGCCTTTCGATATACCCGAGGCAGAAACCGAGGTCGTTGCCGGCGTCTTTACGGAATACAGCGGAAGGTTCCTGGCCTTCTTCAGATTGACGCTCTGCATCGAAATGGTCGCCGGGGCTGCTCTGCTGGCGGCGGTATTCATGCCGGTCGGCTTGGGCCTGGGCCCGCTTGCCAGGTTCGTCATTTTCATCGCGGAAGTATTCTTCATCATTAGCCTCATTTCTCTGCTGCGTACGATATTTGCGCGCCTGCGCATCGACCAGATGATCAGGTTCTGCTGGAAATACATGGTGCCGCTGGCACTGCTGCAACTTCTCATAAACCTGTTTGCGAAAGGGATAGTATTGCGATGAACCCCGGCAGGATGCTCAGTCAGGTGCTGCATTCCCTTTTTAAGAAACCGGCGACGAATATGTATCCTTATGAGAAGCTGGAGATGCCGGGAAAGATCAGGGGCAAGCTCGTATTCGACCCGCAGAAATGCATCGGCTGCAAGCTGTGCATGCGGGATTGCCCTGCAGGCGCGATAACCATCAACGAAACGGCCCCAAAGCAGTTCGAAGCGGTCATACACCTGGGAAGGTGCATCTATTGCGGCCAGTGCGTGGACTCCTGCCTCAAGAAGGCCCTTGAGCTTACTAAGGATGTAGAGCTGGCGCAAACGGATGTGACTCAATTGAAGGTGGTTTTCGGTGGAAAGCCTGAAGACAAGCCTAAAGAAACAGCTTAGCCGGGCGCAGAGGATCGCGCTCTTGGGAGTCGGTTCCGAGCTGCGCGGGGACGATGCCGCCGGGATCCTGGTCGCCAAGAGGCTGGCCGCGGATTTCCGCGGTAGCAGGGGCCGGCAGAAATTCAAGGTCTTTATCGGAGCTACCGCCCCGGAAAATGTTACCGGCCAGATCAAAAAATTCAAGCCGGGCCAGTTGATCATCATCGATGCCGCCGACATGAACGCAGAGGCGGGCGCGGTTAAGCTGATACCTGCCGACCGGATCGACGGGTTTTCTTCCTGTACGCACAGCCTGCCTCTTAATATATTGGCCGATTACCTGGTTAAATCCATCGGGTGCGCGATAACCATTATCGGCATCCAGCCCAAGACGCTTGCCTTCGGGAGCCGTTTTTCTCCGGAAGTGGAAAGGTCGGCCGGAGCCGTCTGTGCGGCGATCGGCTCGATCCTGGGGAGGACAACAAAAACCGATGTTTGAACAGGTCCTGCAGAGCGACGCGATAGAAACGATTAAGCGGTTCGGCGACTTCGGGGTGTTCCTGGCCATGTTCCTTGAGTCAAGTATCATCCCTTTGCCTTCGGAGGTGATCGTCGTCGGCGCGGGCGCGATCGGCATACCTTTGGCTTCGATCGTCGTATTCGGCGCGCTGGGCTCGACCCTCGGCGGCCTCGCCGGCTACTTTCTGGGCAGGTATGCGGCGCTGCCGGTGATATTGAAGTTCGGCAAGTTCATACTGATAAAACCCCACCATATTTACAAGGCAGAGGCGTTTGCCAGGAAACACGGCGTCTGGGGCGTGCTTATCGGCAGGATATTACCCATCATACCTTTTAAGGTATTTTCCATTGCCGCCGGCATCACCAATCTGCCCCTGGTCCCCTTTGTCGTCTGCACGCTGATCGGGGTTGTGCCGAGGATCTATCTGTTAGCCATGTTCGGGACTACCATCGTAAAGTACACAAAGCCTACGGTGCTGGTCATCGGTTTTCTGTTGTTGTGCGTTGCGGCTTTCAAGTTGACACGGACCTTTTCTAAGAGGGAGGCGCAAGATGCTTAGCGAAAGAACGCTTTGGCAGATGGTTCAGGCCGGCGGGTTTACTATGTATATCCTTTTGATCTGTTCGATCTTTTCGTTTACCATTTTTCTGGAGCGGTTTATTTATTACCGCAAGAAAGCAAAGGCAAAAAGAGCGGAATTCCTGGAGGAGCTGAAGAAGGAGCTGGAAAAAGGCAATACCAAAAAGGCCTCCGAGATATGCCAGAATACCGATGCGCCTTTTGCCTCGGTGGCTTCTGCGGGGATCATCCATTCCGGCCAGAATGAAAAAGCGATCTCCAACGCCATGGAGCGGGCAATCGCCATCGAGACCACCAAGCTTGAGCGGTATACCAGCATCGTCGGCACCATCGGCAGCACTGCCGTCTACGTCGGGCTCTTCGGCACGGTACTGGGCATCATCCGGGCCTTCCGCGATATTTCGGTAAACCGGGCCGCCGGGATCAATATCGTTATCAGCGGCATATCCGAAGCCCTGATCTGCACCGCGGCAGGCCTGCTTGTGGCCGTTCCCGCGGTCATTGCGTATAACTACTTCGTCAAAAAGATAGACAACTTTGTCACCGATATGGAGCTGTGCGCCTCCGAGGTGAACGACCTCTTAACGAGTAAACAAAAATGAACAGAAGAGACAGAAAACAGCGGGTAATAGCGGAAATAAACATAACGCCTTTTACCGACGTGATCCTGGTGCTTTTGACCATATTCATGATCGCCACGCCCCTGATATTCCAATCCAGTATCAGGGTCAGCCTTCCCGAAACAAGGAGCGCTAAGCCCATCGAAGACGTGGTTCAGGCCTCCATCACCATAACCAATGAAGGCGTCATGTATCTGGACAACGCAGTCGTTACCAGAAAAGAGATGAAACACAAGATACGCCTGCTGTACAGAGATAACCCCGCGCTCATCATCATCCTGCGCGCCGACAAGTTCGTCAGGTTCAAAGACATAGTCGAAGCGCTTGATGCGCTCAACGAGCTGGGGATCAAGAACGTCAATCTGGCCTCGACTAATGAAGAGTAGAGGCCCTTCCTTATCCCGGCGGTTCAAAGGCCTGGTCATCGGCAAGCCCCGCGATCCGGCAGACAAGCACATCTTCCATAAGTTGTCCCTGATAGCATTTTTTGCCTGGATCGGCCTGGGTTCCGACGGCCTGTCCTCTTCCTGCTACGGCCCTCAAGAGGCCTTTCTGGCCTTGGGCACCCATATTTACTTAAGCCTCTTTGTCGCGCTGGGCGCCGTCATTACGATTTTTATCATCAGCGCCAGCTATTCGCAGATCGTCGAGCTTTTCCCGCACGGAGGAGGAGGCTATCTTGTTGCCAGCAAATTGCTGTCGCCTACCGTGGGGATGATATCGGGTTGCGCGCTGCTCATTGATTACGTATTGACCATTACCGTTTCTATTGCCAGCGGCGCAGACGCCATATTCAGCTTCCTCCCCGCGCACTGGTATCCTTACCGGCTTGCGTTTGCCGTGCTGGTGGTGCTGGTCCTCATCGTATTGAACATGAGAGGCGTCAGGGAGTCGGTGCTGCCCTTGGTGCCGATCTTCCTCATTTTTCTGCTGACGCACTTCCTTGTAATCTGTTTCGCTTTTTTCGGGCACATACCCAGTTTGCCGGACATAGCCGCCGCGACGAAAGCCGATATACGGGGGACCGTCTCTCAGGTTGGCGTCGTCGGTATGCTCTTCCTGTTGCTGCGTTCTTACAGTATGGGCGCCGGGACCTATACGGGCCTGGAGGCTGTCAGTAACGGTATCCCGGTGTTGAGGGAGCCGAAGGTAGAGACAGCCAAGCGCACCATGCGTTATATGGCCGTTTCTCTGTCTTTTGTCGTCATGGGCCTGATGGTCGCCTACATATTCTATGCGGTAGGCGCGCAGCCGGGAAAGACGCTCAACGCGACCCTCCTTGAACAGGTGGCGCAGGGCTGGGGAAAGTTCGGCTCCGCCTTCATCCTGGTGACGCTCATTTCGGAAGCGACGCTTCTTTTTGTGGCTGCGCAGACCGGATTCCTTGACGGGCCGAGGGTGTTGGCGAACATGGCGGTAGACCGGTGGTTCCCGGTCGGATTTTCCAGCTTAAGCGACAGGCTGGTGATCCAGAAGGGGATATTGATCATGGGAGGCCTGTCGGCGCTGTTGATGATCTTAAGCCGCGCCTCGGTACGGTTTCTCGTCGTCCTCTACAGTATCAACGTGTTCATTACGTTCGTGTTGTCTCAGGCCGGCATGGTACGCCATTGGTGGGAGTCCCGGGGTAAAATAAAAAAATGGGCCAGGAAGATATGCATCAACGGGGTGGGGCTGCTTTTAAGCTCTTTCATACTCATTTCGATGGTGGTCATGAAATTCCACGAAGGCGGCTGGATCACGCTCTTCATCACCGCGACACTGGTCGTCCTGGCTATCCTGACCAAGCGGCACTACTACAAGATCGCAAAACAATTACGCCGGCTGGGCGGCCTCGTCAAAACTACGGAGTCCCAGGAGACCGCCTTTAAGGGGCCGCAGAAGCCCGCGGAGTTCGACCCCAAAGGGAAGACCGCCGTGCTGCTGGTAAGCGGCTTTAACGGAATGGGGCTGCATACGCTTTTCGGCGTTATAAGGCTGTTCGGAGGCTCCTTCAAGAATTTCGTCTTTCTGGAAATAGGCATGATCGATGCCGGTAATTTTAAGGGGGCAGAGGAGATCGAGAACCTGAAGAGCCACGTGCAGCGGGACCTGGGCCATTACGTAAGCTTTATGCAGCGGCAGGGGTATTATGCCGAAGGAGTCTCTGCGCTCGGAGTAGACGTGGTTGACGGGGTGGTCGCGATCACTCCCGAGATCATGCGGCGTTTTTCGAATTCCGTTTTTTTCGGAGGCCAGCTCGTTTTTGAAAAAGAATCGCTTTTGTCGCCCCTGTTCCATAACTACACGGTATTCGCCTTGCAGAAGTTATTATACCGGCAAGGCATCCCCTTCGTCATCCTGCCTATCCGGGTCTAGCCGGCCCTTTGTTTCGTCTTGACTTGCCCCTTGCAAAGCATTACAATAATATGATCACGTTGCGGAGGGTTATATGAAAAGCAAGGTATATTTTATAGAGGTAAAGGATGCAAGCGATATCTGGACCGTCAACAACCGGCTCAACAAGCTCCTTCAGGAAAGCAAAGTCCTTGATTTCATCCGCAAGGACTCGAACATCGCCATAAAGCTCCATTTCGGCGAGGCAGGCAACGGCAACTTCGTCAGGCCCGAGCATGTGCGCGTTGTCTGCGACGGGGTCGTCTCCCGGGGCGCCAAACCGGTCCTCTCGGACGCCAACACGCTGTACCGCGGCAGGCGCCTGAACTCCCAAGACCACCTGCAGCTTGCCTACGAACACGGTTTTACCAAAACCGCCACCGGTGCCGATGTCGTCATCCCCGACGATAATCAAAAAGACCAGATAACCGACGTAGAGATCAACCAAAAGGCCATCAAAAAGGCAAAGCTTGCCCGCCTCTTTATCGATGCGGACGGTTTAGTTGCGGTCAGCCATTTCAAGGGGCATATTTTGACCGGCTTCGGAGGCACGCTGAAGAACATCGGCATGGGTTGCGCCACCAGGGAAGGCAAGCTTGCGCAGCATTGCGATGTTTCTCCCGTCGTCTACGTAGACAGGTGCACCGGCTGCGCGGAATGCTCCATAGTCTGTCCGGTAAAGGCGATCACGATCAAAAACAAGAAATCCGTCGTCGACAGCAAAAAATGTATCGGCTGCGCAAGCTGCCTGGCAGCCTGCCCGACCATGGCGATGTTCATCGACTTCGGCGCGACCGACCAGGTGCAGCAGAAGGTAGCCGAGTATAGCCTGGCAGTGCTCAAGGATAAGAAGGGTAAGGCAGGGTTCTTGAATTTTGCGGTCAAGATCAGCCGGGAATGCGACTGTTGGAATTTGGAGAACCCGCGGATAGGGCCGGATGTCGGGATATTGGCGTCTTCTGACCCTGTCAGCATCGATAAGGCCAGCCTCGACATGGTGGCCAGGGACTGCAAAAAGGATATTTTCAAGGCAGCCCATCCCGACAAGGACGGCGTCAAACAGCTTATGTACGCTCAGGAAATAGGGTTGGGCAGCCTTGATTACGAGTTGGTAGAAGTCCGGGCTTAAGGAGCACAAAAAGAGAGGAGGCGGCAGGATGGCTACATTTTTCATGTACGGAAAATATTCGCAAGGGGCCATAGAAGGCATCTCGGCCGACAGGACCAGGAAGGCGATGGACCTCGTAGCCAAGGCCGGCGGCAAGGTGAATTCGATGTATGCGCTGCTGGGCAAATACGACGTCGTGCTTATCGCGGATTTCCCCGGAGTCGCGGAAGTAATGAAGGCTTCGATCGCCCTGCATAAGATGACACATATCTCTTTCACCAGTTTCCCCGCGGTCACCATCGAGGAATTCGACAAGATCGCGGCATAACCTCCCGCGTCCAGCCAGGCGACCTCTAGCCCCGGAGCGCGGCAACGGTATCAATAATGATCGCAGCTTTCATAAGGATTCTCAAAGCACATAGCGCGCCGCATGAGATCGCCCTGGGCGTGGCCATAGGCTCTTTCATCGCGATCCTTCCCCTGTACGGTTTCCATACCGCGCTTTGCGTGATGGCGGCGGTCGCGGTACCGAAAGCCAATAAACTGGCAATACTGCTGGGGACCAATGTCTCTTTGCCTCCGACCGTGGCAACCATTACCTGGACGGCATACGATATCGGCCGTTTCCTCCTGCCGCACAAAAACTATCCGCCCCTCTCCTGGGAATATATACGCAACTTCAAAATTTCGACGATAAGCGCGTTCTATCATCCCCTGTTAATAGGCAGCGTCATGCTGGGGCTGTTTTGTGCAATGGTCCTGTACGTTATCACGCTGATAGTCGCCAGACATTGGAAAAGTAAACGCCTTCATGCAAAATGACCCCGGCAGCATCGTGATCAGGAAATACGCCCCGCAAGACAGGCAGGCAGTCCGCCGCATATGCTGCGAGACCGCGTTGATGGGCGAGCCGAGCGACGCTTTTTTTGACGGCGACGAGGTATTTGCCGACGCATTGACGGCATATTTTACCGATTACGAACCGCAGTCTTGTTTTGTGGCCGAGCGCGCACATGACGTAGTCGGGTATCTGCTGGGCGCAAAAGACTCAGGGCGCATGGACAGCATTTCTGCTTCCAGGATCACGCTGCCCCTGTGTATGAAGTCGCTGCGACAGGGCACGCTTTTTCGCAGAAAGAACGCCGCGTTCCTCTTCCATGTCTTCTTGAGCTTCCTGAAGGGGGAATTCAGGGCTCCGGTTTTCTCCCGGGATTATCCGGCGGTATTGCATATCAATATCCGCAAGGGGTGCCGCGCAGAGGGGACCGGCACAAAGCTTATCAGCGCTTATCTGGATTACCTGAAAAAACAGGCAGTAAAGGGAGTGCATCTGGCAACCATGTCCGATGCGGCAGGCCTGTTCTTCAGAAAGCAGAATTTTCAATTGTTGTTTCAGGGGAGAAGGTCTTATTTCCGGTATTTTTTAGGCAAAGATATACCGTTCTATATTTACGGCATGCGGTTTTAACCTTCGGGAGGCGCCTATGTACAGATTAGCGTATCTGTTTTTAGCGGCATGTATTGCGGTGACGGCGGGTAACGGCTGTAGTAAGAAGGAAGGAGAGGAGCCGACCAAATACAAATCACAGGCAGGCTTGGAAAAGCTTACGCAACAGGCTGCGGCAGGCCAGTCCAGGGCTTCCGGGAACGCTTCCGATAACCGCGCATTCAACAGCGCAAAAGATACGCAAGCCCAGGCAGCCGAAGTCAGGGACCTGGATAGCGCGATACGGCCGGTATTGAAAAGGCTTTTCGGGGACGCCCGGATCGTTTCGGAGTCGGCAAGGCCCGAGACCAAGAGAGACGGAGAGGTGGTGGAGAACCGGTTTACCTATGTGGTCAGGAAATACCTTGCGCCTCAGGACGGGGAATCCCTGCATGCCGCACTGCGCGCCGCGCATTTCAGTACAAGCCCGCGGCTGGGAAGTAAGCCTACGATATGGAGCGGTGGCGCAGGGATGTCGTTGTTCAAGAGCACTTCCCTGAGGTCTTATTCGTTGGTGATAAATGTGGACACCAGGAAACAGCAGATAGTCGTAGAGTCATACCGGCTGGGCTCCAAGTACGATCGCCTGATGTAAGATAAGGAGAGAAAAATGAAGAACAGAATGAAGGCTGTCGGGATTTCTGTTTTCTTTCTTATCGCGCTCTTTTATGCGTACGCTGCGGCAACGGAAGTTTCGCATGAGTACGGCCCCCTGGAGTGGAGCTTTCAGGGAAAACCGGTGCCGGAGACGCACTGGTCGCCCTGGCTTCCTCTGGCGCAAGTCGGTTTTCGCTGTAAATTGGGGTTTTTGATCTCGGATGGCACGATCACCATCAAGACGCCGGTGAGGCTTACCTTCCGGTATGACCCGGATGCCGCGCGCTCAGGAGAGGATTTCGTCTTCGGGGTCAAGGCAGAGCCCGCAGCCGCCGGGTACAACACCTTTCAGTCCGCTTTCGGCATTTCCTTTCCGAATAAGATACAGCTTGGTTTTGTGGGGGTAAGCGGAGTCCCTATAGACCTTCCCTGGTTTGACGTGCCCATGGATTTTTGGGAATTGGTCGCCAAGATCCCCAAAGTAGGGGATTCGGTTGCCAGCGCCGTCAGTAATATCGGCGTCAACACCTCCACGCAAGGCGCGCTTCCTCTGGGTAAGACAGACTCCTACCATAATCAACGGGACCTCATTACCGTGGAGATCTCCAAATATAAGGTAGAGGACCTGGCCCCGGATATCCTGGGCAAGATCCCCGAAAGCGCCAGGACCAATGCCATGCGCTTGATAAAGCTTGCAACGTTCTGTTCGGATTCCGAGGCGATGGCCAAGCTTCAGGATTATACCGAGAAGGCGCTTAGCGTCTTATACGATGCCCCGACGCTGACCTTGAAAGGGGACCCCTATTTCAAGCTGGAAGGGGTACGGCTGCGGGTCAACCTGCGCGTCTACATCCCGGGGGGCAAAGGCAGCGGCCTTTATACGCTCTATTTCAATAACATGAATCAGTTCCAGACGGTCACTTTCCGGGACATCACCCCTTTTATCGTACCGGGCGATAACCTGACCATTTCGGTAGAAGATATCGCGTACGAATTCAGGCTCGTGCAGGGCCTGACCGCCAGCGTTCAGATATCGGTAATACCTCTTGACCTGGATAACGTAGAGAAGACCGTTACCTATACCAGCGCAGTACTGGATGCGACCGGGGATCCGTTCAAGATCGAAGTGCCTATCCGGCAATCCGATTCCCTGGTGCAGAGTTTACGGGCCAACCCCGGGTGCACCTCCGTATCCGTTAACTGGGCAAGCCCTTGCGTGCCTCTTAAGGGCACGGTTAAGGCATATAACGGCAATACGCTCGTGGCTACCGTCATCGAAAGCACCTTTAAAACAGCGCATAACGTGATCGTGCCTAATCTGGCCCAGGGTAGCGCGTATCGTTTTACCGTTGACTGCGTCAACCAAAGCGGCGAGGCTATCCCGGGAAAAGAGATAACCGCTACCACCGTCGCCGGCACATGCCCTGAGCGCGTTGAGAGGCAAACATGCAATGCGCTTACCTTAAGTGCTCCCAGCGCAATCGCGGGGCCGGATTACGTGGATTTCGCATGGACCACTAATCAGCTTTCCTCGACGGAAGTCATGTTCTCTCCTTCGCCGGACCTTTCCCTTAACTACGTGATGGCGGTCAAAAAGGTCGGCGATGTCGTGACTCAGGGCTGGGTAACGCGGGAGGGGCCGCGGCAGTTTGAGACCAGCCACGGCTTAAGGCTTACGGGCCTGGAGCCGAATACGAAATATTATTACAACTTGCGTTCCTGGACCTTTACTAATAACGATGAGACGGGTAACCCGCAGGATGCGGTTGGCTATACGGGCACCGTTACTACGCTGCCGGGAAGCCCGCCGCCTACGGTAAAGATACGCGTATGTTCTCCTTCCGAGGGAAATAGGTCCATACCGGATATGCCCATCATCCTGACCAAGAATACGGATATAGATTTCAAGGTGTCGGTAAGCTCAGGTCCCAGCGGCACCAGCAACGACGTTATCGTCGACCGGGGGACCACGTATACCCTCCAGACGGAAGGAAATGCCTGTTATCAACCCGGCTCGACAGAGCTGGCCGTTTCCAATACCGCCCAGGGGCCCTTGGCAGAGGCGGTCATCAATGTCGAGAAGGTCCCTGCGCGCGCAGGGTATGCGCTGGACAGCCAGGGTAACGGCATTCCCGGCGCAACAGTTTGCGGAAAAAATTCCGCAGGCGCTCCTATAAGTACCACTACCACCGTCAGCGGCGCCTGGGTGATCAGCTCGGGCTTGAATCCCGGTATCTATACCTTTACGGTAAGCAAGGACACTTATAAAACGGCTACCGTAGGCATTACCGTCAATTCCTGCGGCCGTTTCATCGGCCTTCCGGTAACGCTGGTCAAACGTAATTACGCTCTGAATATCGCGGTGAAGGACCAGGCGAATAAGGCAGTCAAAGGAGCCTCGGTCCTGGTTCAGGAGGGAGGCGCGACCATTGCCCAGCTTACTACGGATATGCAGGGCAAGGCAGCCAAGGCCGGGACGTTCAATGACGACAACGAGCATATCTTTACCATCTCCGTTACGCCTGCCGCAACCGCTACGGAAAATATCCTTCCGGCGCAGGATTTCGTTTCCATAGAAAGCGCCTCGACCCGCAATGTTACCGTCACCTGCCCTGCGGATAAGAAGGGGCCTGTCCCGTCGCAGATCGAGATAACCCAGGCCGGGCAAGGCGCCCTGCAGGTAAAGTTCAAGCTTGATGACGAAAAAGGGAAAAGCTCCGTTGAATATCAAGACCCTCAGGGCCAGATCAAGAATACGCCCTTTAAAGAGGGGATGTCTTCTCCGGGCAGCGGGGTCTCCGATCATCTCGTGCTTATTCAGGGCTCCGGCCTTAAGCCCGGCACCTACAGGATCAAAGTTAAGGCAAAAGACAAATGGAATAATGTCGGAGAGGGCGAAGTGAAAGAGTACCAGCTTTTCGGAGGCAGCCTCTGGGATTTTAAGGCTGCTCAGACGCAATCTGCGGTTACTTTCAGCTGGACGAAATTCCCCTATCCGGAAAAATTCGGGAAATATACCATCAAGGTCGGCACGCAGCCACCCGTGGAAATCGCCGATATAAACACAACCAGCTACGCGCTTACTAATTATTCTTCAACTTCGCCGAAACAGGTTACTTTTAGCGCCGTTGCCGCGGATAATACCGTCCTGGCGCTTGCTGCGACGGTTTCGCTGCAGGCAAACGCAGCCACGCAGGCTGGCCAGGCGCACACGCAACAGGCGCAAGCCGGCGAGAGCCAGAGTACCGCCGCTCAAAAGGCCGTGCTCAAGCTCGTAGGTAAGCCTTCGGTTGCCTATGCGAACAAGGAAATTTCTCTCAAGCCCGTTGCGCAGACACAGAAGGGGGTAAAGGTCGCGGCTTCCTGTGTGTTGGATTGGGGTGACGGCAAAAAGAGCGAGGCGGATGCAGATGTTATGCTTACGCATACGTATGCGGCTGCCGGCACGTATCAGGTGAACCTGGCCGCAACTCTTAAGGCGGGCCAAACCTGCGCGCCTGCGGAGGCGATCAATACTACTATTACGGTCTTGGCTCTGTCCCCCAAGCTGACGCTTGCGAAAGCTTCAGTCAAAGGGGGTTTTAGTTTTACGATAAAGGCGCAAGAGGGTTCGTATCCCATTGCGAATTGGACGCTTTCCTTCGGCGACGGTCAAACCGATTCTGGACAAGGCACGGTATCCAAGAGCATCACCCATGCGTACCCGAATGCAGGGGACTATAAGGTCGAATATACCGTTACCGATACAGGCGGCGCGGCAGTCAAAAAATCCTTAAGCTTCAAGATCGCTCCTAAACCATAGATAAAAAAGGAGGAGGCATGGAGACGAAAGACCTGGGAAAAACTTCTACGGGAATGCAAGCCAACGTAGCGGGGCTGGTCGCCTACGCGGCAGGATGGGTCAGCGGATTGATCATGTTTCTTATCGAAAAAGATAACAAATTTGTCCGTTTCCATGCCCTGCAGTCGATCATCGTCTTTGGCGCGCTTTCGGTTCTAGGTTTTGCCCTTTCGCTCTTTTTCCAGATTTTCATAATGATACATTTATATTTCATGTTCCAATTCTTCGTTCTGATAACCAAACTGCTTTGGCTGGTGGCGGTGATCTTGTGGATTATCCTGATGGTCAAGGCCTATCAGGGAGATACATTCAAGCTGCCGGTAGCCGGGGATATTGCCGAAAAAAACATCGGAAAATAAATTCTTGTAATAACGAGGCGTTCTCCATATAATATCGGATTACACAACGCTATACTTGTTCATGTCCACTTAAAAGGAGGCACGAGGATGAAGAGGACATTAGGCATTGGATTGGCCGTAATTTTCTTAAGCTCAGCAACGGTGTGCGCCCAGACAACGGACGAGGCATCTCAGCACGCTGCCGTCGAGAAAAGCCGCCTTGCCAAAGAGCTTAACTTGACTGCGGAACAGCAGAAAAAGCTGGAGGAAAACCGCAAGACACAGCGTGACGAACTCGTCAAGCTGCTTACGGCGATCAAGGAAAAAGAGGTGGAATTACAAAAGGCCCTGAAGAGCCCCGAGGTGACTCGCGCCTCGGTCGATCCGCTCGTCAGCAGCCTCAAATCCCTGCAGGCGCAACTGATCGACGGCAGGATAAGCCGCATTTTTACCCTGAAGGAACTCCTGACGCCTGAACAGTTTGCCAAATTTCAGCAGATCGCGGAAAAGCAGCAAGAGATCAGAAAAGAGCGGCTTCATGACCAGCGAGAAAAGAAAAAAGGCGCCGATCAAAATCGCTGAAAAAATACTTGACAGATCCCGGCATTATTAATATACTGCTTTTATATATTGTATCCTAACCTGATCATGATAAAGAAGTTAAAAAAAGGGGGAGAGATGGTAAAAAGAATAGTGGCTTTATTGATGGCGATTACCTTACTGGTAGCCCCGGGCTACGGCATTAGTTTCGCGCAAACCAGCGGAACCACCAAAGATGATAGCAACTATTGGCCCGGTAAGATCCGCCTCTCTGCCGCAGGCTCTACCGAAGGAAGGGGGATATTCTACGCCGATTATCTCCTGCCGCTTTACTATAGTAAAGATCGAGACACCCTCCTTTTCATGAATACCAAAGAGGATGCCTTTGTCCCGGCCGGCTCGGAATCAAATATGGGCGCGGGTATCCGGCATATATTCTCCGATAACTATATCCTGGGCCTGAACGTCTTCTTTGACAGGAAGCTTTCCGAGAACGACAAATGGTATAGCCAGGTAGGAACAGGCGTTGAATTCTTATCACAGCCTTTCGATTTCCGTTTTAACTTCTATGATCCTCAAACAAAGGCAAAAGCCCTTGAAGCCACAGATAGTTACAAACTCGGCCCTTCTTCTCTCCTGCGTGTATACAATGTTGAAGAGCCGTTGAGAGGGTATGATTTCGAATTCGGCGTTCCCCTTATCCCCAAGGAGCTCAGATCCCGCATTTATTTCGGCGGGTTCTTCTTTAATTCAAGATACGGAAAGGATGTGAACGGCTGGAAGGTAAGATCGGAAACCGACCTGAACAAATGGCTGGCAATAGACTTGAATTTCAATGAGAGGAATGCCGGCGAAAGCGAATTCATCGGAGGCGTACGGGTTACCGTCCCCTTCGCATTAGGCAAGGTCAGGGATATGCGGAATCCGTTTAAGTCTTCCTCTATGCCCAACGATTCCTATATTAAGGAAAGATTGTTTGAAAGAGTGGTCAGGGATACGGATATTCGGGTTATCTCCAACGGCACCTCTCCCATACAGTCCGTACCGGATATGGATATTATTTATGTCGACAACAGCAACACCGGCACCAAAGACGGAACCCTGGCGCATCCTTGGCCCACCATGGCAGAGGCGCTTTCCGACCCGCGCTATGTAGGCCAGGGCGGGACAGTGAAATATATATATGTTTTCAGAGGTACGGGAGACAGCTACGTGGGAGACTTCGATCTGGCCGATACTACCGTACTTTGGGGAAGCGCGACCACGGGCGGTTTCAAGGGCTTACCCGTTACCGATTATCCGGTAGTTGACGCAGACAGCGGCGAATATGTCATCGGTATGTCTGATCACAATACCATACAGGGGCTCAAACTCCAGCACGGCGGATACGGTATATACGGCAAAGATATAACCAACGCCACCATCCACGATAACTACATTACCGAAAACGGCGAAGGTATACGCATTGTGAATACGAATGCGCTTTCAACCGGCGGCATTGAGATCACCAATAACACTATTACCGGCAATACCGGTTTGGTCAGCGGTATCCACATCGAAAATAATAATAACTCCTTCATGTCTGGCCTGCTTATTGCCGATAACGTCATTACCGGCAATAAAGGCGATGGGATCTATGTGCAGAATACGAATGGCTCTGTCATGTCGGATGTTACCATCTCCGGCAACACCATCGGCGGCACCGGCGAAGGCGAAGCCAATACCGGTGACGGTATTTACATTTACAACGACGATTCCCTCCTTTATGATTTGGAGATTTCCAACAACGATATTATCGGAAACTCCGGCGACGGTATCCATATCGAGAACTGGTATGGCGGGACCCTTTCCAACGTTGACATCAAAGATAACACCGTCTCCGACAATACCGGCACCGGCGTATACCTGGGCAATTACTATGGCGGGCAAGTCGGCAATTGGACTGACGGCGACTACTTCAACATCAACAATAACGAGATCACCGGTAACAACTCTGACGGCATCGGGATCGATAACTGGTATGGCGCTACCATGAACAACGTCAATATCCGGGATAATACCATTACCGGAAACGCCGCCGAAAAATCCGGTATTTACATCGACAACTATGATCACTCCGTCATGTCGGAAATCACCATCTCCGGCAACACCATCGGCGGAATCGAAGCAGGCCTAGGCAACAGCGGCCCGGGTATCGATATCTACAATGATGATTACTCCAATATCGATCAGTTCGAGATTTCCAGTAACCAGATCATCGGAAACTCCGGCGACGGTATCCATATCGAGAACTTTAATGACTCAACCATCTCGCGCTTCAAGATCGGCGATGACAATACCATTACCGATAACACCGGAAGCGGCATCTTTGTAGGCAATTACAACGATGCGCAGATCGGCAATTACGTTATCGACGACTACTTCACCATCTCCAACAACACCATCTCCAACAACAGCAATAACGGCATTCACGTTGAGAACGAAGATGGTGCGGATATAGCTAATCTTAATATCCAGGATAATACCATTCAAGGAAACGAGGCCACCGGCGTTGCCAACGGTATTGTTTTAAACAACTATAACAAAGCCGATATGTCGGATGTGACCATCTCCGGCAACACCATCGGCGGAAGCGAAGAAGGCGAAGGCAACAACGGTGACGGTATCGATATCTACAACCATGAAAACTCTTCGATGGATAACTTTACCATCTCCGACAATACCATCATTGGCAATAACGGCGATGGCATCCACATCGAGAACGACGGCACTTCAGGTACCTCGACCCTTTCGCGTTTCGACATCAAAGATAACACCATCTCCGACAACACCGGCACCGGCATATACCTGGGCAATTACAATGGCGGGCAAGTCGGCAATAATGTTCCCGAAGATTACTTCACCATCGAGGGCAATACTATTACCAATAATTCCGACGAAGGTATCGCTGTCGATAACTGGTATGGCGCGGATATGAGCAACCTTAATATCCTGAACAATACCATCTCCGACAACTCCGGCACCGGCATCGATCTGGACAACTACGAGTCTTCAGCCATGTCGGATGTCAATATCATAGGCAACACCATCGGCGCTAACGGCGAAGAATACGGCGGCAATGGCGGCGACGGCATCGCTATTTACAATGAGGATGTCTCTACTCTGGATAATTTCGCGATCGCCAACAACGATATCGTCGGCAACTCCGGAGACGGTATCTATATCGACAACTACTCGTTCTCAACCTCTACGCGCGTTACCATCGCAGGAAACACCATCTCCGACAACATCGGTACCGGTATCAAAATCTATAACGATGATTACTCGGCTGCGGATCAGTATGGCATCCTGAGCAATGAGATCACCGGAAACTCCGGCGATGGTATTCGCGTCGAGAACTATAATGATTCAACCGTCTCGCGCCTGGTCATCAACGATAACGCCGTCTCTGACAATAGCGGCACCGGCGTGTACTTCGCTAACGGCACGTTCTCTACTCTGGGCGATGATTTCCCGGGAGATTACGTTACTATTCTCAATAACAGTATCATCAACAACGGCAATGACGGAATTGCGTTCGACAACTATGGCGGCGATGTAGCGGGTGTCAACATTATGTATAATGGTCTCTATGGTAATAGCAACTATGATTTGAGGAATGACTCCGGGATAGACGGGCTCCTGGCGGAGAATAACTGGTGGGGCCAGGATAGCGACCCCTACATCAACGGTCAGATCGGCGGCCCGGACAGCGTTGACTATGATCCCTGGCTCTTTAGCGGACCCGGACCCTAATTAAAGGCAGCCAAGGTTCTTTATTTACGATACAGAAAAGGCGCTCGGTAGGTGTACCAGAGAGCGCCTTTTCTATTGATAGGAGATAACGGCATGAAAGAAGACCAGCAAAAGACGGAAATCGTCGTCTTAGGCGCAGGCTTAGCCGGCCTGGCAGCGGCAGATAAGCTTGCCAGCCAGGGCGCAGGCGTCATGGTCATCGAGAAAGAAAACTCGGTCGGAGGGATGTGCCGCAGTCTTGCGCAGGATGGCTTTATCTTCGATCTGGGCGGGCACAGGTTCCTGCCGCATAACCAGCAGACCGCAGACTATGTCAGTTCTTTATTCCCTGTCCCCGGAGAACTTGCGTTAAGGGACAGGCTCAGCCAGATCTACCTTAAGGGCAAGTTCCTGGCTTACCCGCCGGAGTTCGCGGATATCCTTAAGAACCTGGGGCCGATTACCTGCCTGAAGAGCGGCATAGACAGCCTCTATTTCCGGTTAACCAGCCATCTGTTCAGATTGCCCGCGGAAATCTCCCTGAAAGACTGGATGATGCGCCGTTTTGGGCCGACCCTCTACGATATCTACTTTGGGCCTTATTCCTATAAGCTCTGGGGGAGAAAGACTTCGGGGATCTCCGCGGAATGGGCATCGCAGCGTATCTCCGTGCCGAATATGGGCCTGGCGTTAAGGAACCTGCTCTTTAAAAAGGACAAGCACATCAAAACGTATGCGCGCCAATTCGTATATCCCCAAGGAGGCATCGGCCAGATCCCCCGCCGCATCGCCGAGCATGCCAGCGCCGCCGGCGCGCGCATCCTTACCGGTCATCGCCTGGCGGAGATTTGCCCTCAGGCGCAGGGTTTTTTGCTCACCGTTGTTTCCCGGGACGGAACTCCGAGAAAGATCCTGGCCGACAAAGTTATCTCTACTATCCCCTTGAACGAATTCATTTTTTCCTTTCGACCCCTGCCGCCGGCTGATGTGCTGGATGCCGCAAGGGGCCTGCATTTGCGTTCCGTGCGCTTCCTGAACGTCATGCTTGATACATCGCAGATCACCTCGAATACCTGGATCTATGTGCCGGAAAGAAAGTTCATTTTCTTTCGCATACAGGAAGTATGCAATTGGCACCCGGCCAACTGCCCTCCCGGAAAAACAGCGCTTACCCTTGAGGTTGCCTGCGAGGAGGGAGGCAGGCTCTGGAGGATGCCCGATGCGGACCTGCTTAAGTTCTGCGTGCATGACCTTGCCAAGATGGGCATCGCCGTAGAAAATAAGATACTGGGTTATTTTTCCACCTATGCGCCGCACGCGTATCCGGTGTACCTGCTGGATTACAAGGAGCGCCTGCGCAAAATTTACGCGTATCTGCAGGGCTTCGATCCTCTTGTGATCGCCGGCAGGCAGGGCCGGTTCCGTTACCTTAATATGGACGCCGCCCTTGAAGAAGGGTTCCTGGCTGCCCGGGCCCTGGATGACGAAAATAACCGCAGAGAAATGTTCAGCTGCGATGAGAGGAAAGATTATACGGAAAAAGGATTATACTTAAAGATTAATGCCCGCTAACCGCACTCTGGTTTCCATTATCGTTCCCGCCCACAATGCCAAGGATTATGTGACCGCATGCCTGCAGGCGCTGCGCCGGTCGGATTACCCGTCTTTTGAACTTATCGTCGTGGATGATGCCTCAAGCGACGGGACCGCGGCACTTGCGCGCCCCTGGGCCGATACGGTCGTTGTGCTTGAAAACAGGGCCGGCCCGGCCAGGGCGCGTAATCTTGGCGTCCAGAAGAGCAGGGGCCAGGTCCTTTTCTTCGTAGATGCCGATGTCAGGGTTGCCGCGGATACGGTCTCAAAAGTAGCCGCGGCCTTCCAAGAGGATAAAGAGGCTGCCGCGATCTTTGGCTCCTATGATGCTGCCCCGGCGGCTGCGAATTTCTTTTCGCAATACAAGAACCTTCACCACTATTTTGTGCATCAGCATGCCAGCGTCCAGGCAAAGACATTTTGGGCGGGCTGCGGGGCGGTCCGCAGGGATGTTTTTTTGAAGGCAGGGGGGTTCTTGGAAAAATACCTTAATCCGGAGATTGAAGATGTGGCATTAGGGTATGATTTGGCCGCAGGGGGCAATAAGATAAAACTGGTTAAGGATATTCAGGTTACGCACTTGAAAAAATGGGGTTTTATCAGCCTGATCAGATCCGACATACTGCACCGGACCATCCCCTGGACCAGGCTTGCGGCAAAAAGAGGGCTGCCGTATGACCTGAATTTCAAGCTCTCCGATAGGCTAAGCGGCGCGTTTTCCCTGCTCCTATTTTTATCCGTGATTTTTGCGTGGTGCTTTCCTTTTCTTGCCTTTATGTTTTTTGCGCTGTCCGGGGGCCTGGTTTATTTGAACCGGGACCTGTATGCATTTTTCCTGCGCACAAAAGGTTTTTTCTTCACCGTCCGGGCAATACCGTTCCACTGGTTCTATCTTTTTTACAGCTCTTTCGTTTTTGCCTGTTGTATAACGTTTTTATCCATCAGGAGGCCTCATGAGCCGGACCGTTAAGCTGCCGCAGGTTTTCCCGGTCACCGATGATGCCTGCGGCCTGCAGGGGTGGCTGGCGGTAGACTCCCTGATCAATAACCGTTGTTGCGGGGGCTTACGGATACGGCAAGGTATCGATGCGCAGGAGATGGCAGGCCTGGCAGAAGCCATGACCCTGAAATTCGGGTTCCTGGGCCTGCCGCACGGCGGGGCAAAGGCCGGTATCTCTTGCGATGACGAGGCCCCTAAGGAAAAAAAGGTTTTTCTTCTGCAGAAGTTCCTCAAGAAGGCGCAGGCAATCCTGGGGGAGGTGGTGTATGAGCCTTATCCGGATGTGGGCACAGACCGCGACTGCATTACTGCTGCACTGAAAACCCTGGGAAGGCCGGTTCCCGCAAGGGCCCTGGTAACGGAAAGGGGCGGATGGTATACAAGCTTAACGGTGATTGCCTGCGCAAAGGCAGGGGCACAGTTTGCGCGCATGGATCTGGCGGGAGCGACCGTTGCCGTAGAGGGCTTCGGCAGCGTAGGTTCTGCCGTAGCCGAAAACCTGTATCGGTTGGGCAGCAGGGTCGTGGCGGTGTCTACGAGCAGGGGAACCCTTTTTGCAAAAGAGGGGCTGGATATCCCTGCTTTGTTGAAATTACGGCAGGAGCTGGGCAGCAGGATCGTCGAACGCAGCGCAGACTTTCGCGCACAGAGGCTGGAGCCGGGAGCCCTTGTCGAGCTGGATGTGGATGCGCTTTTCCCCTGCGCCATAGGCAGCAGTATTCATAAGGGCAACGTTTCCCGGATCAGGGCCGGATTGATCTCGCCCGGCGCAAACCTTCCCCTCACCACCGAGGCAGAAGACATCCTTTTTCAAAAAGGCGTGATTTGCATCCCGCACTTCATTGCTAATTGCGGAGGCATCCTCGGCGGGACGATGGAGTTTGCCGGCTTTCGGCCTCAAGAGATAGACAGGGATATCGGGACGGTATTCTTCGCGCAGGTATCGGATCTTATCCGGGATACTTTCGGCGCGGGGAAAAGGCCCCTGGCGGCGCTCCAAGAAGTAGCGCTGGAGCGTTTTGGCCGCGTAAAGGCCTCGTCGGAAAAGAAGTCATTGCGCGGGATGCTGTTTTTGTCAGGCATGAGTTTGTATCGTAACGGACTGCTGCCTCGGCCCCTGGTGAAGAGCGCTTCGGCAGAATACTTTACGAAAAGGATGCAGGGGCGATTTTGAACCGATGAGCGTAAAGGCCAATAGCGAGTATTGGGATGCGATCGCCGACCGGAACCTCAAGAGCGCAAGAGAGGATGTCTGGAGGATCCATTTAAAAGAGATCTACCGGAGGATGATCTTCGATGGGAATAACGCCCCGGGGAAGCTGTGGCTTAAAACCGACCTGTATGACGAGACCATAACCGACCACAGCCTGTTTTCCCTCCTGAGCCCGCAGCGGCTTTCCCTGGTGGGTATGGATTGTTCGCCTGCGGTCGCCGGCCATGCCCGCCAGAGGCTCACCCGGCAGAAGATCGCCCTGCAGGGGATCGTGGTGACGGACATCCGCAAGCTTTCCTTCGAAGACAATTCCTTTGATACGGTTATTTCCAATTCTACGCTTGACCACTTCCCCTCCAAAGATGACATCGTCGCCGGCATCAAGGAATTATTCCGGGTTTTGAAACCCAAAGGAGAACTGATCCTGACGCTCGATAATCCCTTGAACCCGGTGATCCGGCTCAGGAATGCGCTGCCCTACGGCCTGCTTAAGTCCGCCGGCATTATCCCGTTTTACATGGGGGCTACTCTTTCAAGATCGGAATTAATACGCGTCCTGGAAGGACAGGGGTTTAAGGTCAGGTATACCGGTGCTATCGTGCATTGTCCGAGGTTTTTTGCGATCTGGATAGGCTCTCTTGTGGCTTTGCTGCGCAGCAACACGGCCACGGGATGTTTTTTGAAGCTCTTGGGCATATGCGAACGGCTGGAGAAAAGCCCCCTGAAGTACCTGTCGGGTTATTTTACCTGCGTGAAGGCAACTAAGCCGGCGACAACGACTTGACCAGCTTGATGTGATTGAAGACGTAGGAGGCCAGGAATATTGCGGCAGAAGTATTAATGAGCAGCGCAATGACGGCCGGGCATACTATTCCCAGGCGGGGTATCAGGAAAAAGCAGCCCAGGAACATGGCCGTCAGCCTTGCGATATCGCTTACCGCGACAATGCGGGGTTTCTTCAGGGAATAGAGCGTCAGGTTTAGCAGGGTTGAGTTGACTGCGGTGACCAAGTAGTTGAAAATGAGCCAGTTCAACACGACGATAGAATTCACATAGCGGCTGCCGAAAAAGAAGATAATGAATCTGCCCGAGAAGAAAGCGCAGGGGATAGCTGCGGCAACCAGGTATGATAATATCCTAAAAGAAGTTTTCAGGTAATTTTCAAACTGCGATATCTGCTTAAAACGGGAAAGCTCCGGCAGAAGGACGGAGTTGAAGGAATTGATCAGGATAGGGAATGCGTAAGTCAGATTAAGCGCCAGCCCGTACATCCCCGCCGCTTTGCTGTCCAGCAGCTTTGCCAGCATGAAGGTGCCTACGTAAGGGAATATCTGTTTGGCCATATCGCTCACAAATATCCACTTCGTAAAATCAAGCAGGCCCAACATTGCCTTTTTTACCTGCCTGGCCGATAAGGAGAACTTGTCCCGTAAGACCCAGGTCCCCAGGATTGCTCCCAGCAGGGGGCTTAAGCCGAAGGCCGCTACGGCAGAGGAGGCGCTTATCCTGGATGAACGGGCCAGGGTGAAGATGACGGCAAGTTTGAGGGTGTCGACCAGCAGCAGAATAAAGGCATACTGCTTGAATTGCTTGTAAGCGTAGAATGTGGTTTTGGTATAATTAAAAAGCGACACGCAGGCGATCCCCAGGGAGGCCAGGCGCAGCAGGGAGACCAGCTGCGGCAGGTGGAATATATTCTTTGCGATATATGGAGCGGCGGCATATATGCACAGGCCGACGGCGCAGGTATTTATGATGATAAAGATAAAACCGGCGCTGACTACTTCTTTGGCCTGCGCGGGCTTTTCCTTGCCAAGATAAGAAGACACATGCGTTACCATGCTTGTGTCTATGCCGAATGCCGTAAAAACCTGGATGACGAGGATCAGCGAGATGGCGACGTTAAAAAGCCCGAAGTCGGCGACGCTTAAGCCCCGGGCGACCAGCAGCAGCGATATGAACCCCAGGGCCGCGGCAGACATGTTGGCAGCCAGGACCAGGCTGATGTGCCGGGCCAGCTGTGTCTTGATGATTTTTAATACCGTAGCGATACGCATTCTGCTATGAATTCTATGTCAACCGGCGGAGATTGTCAAGCACAATGCCGCTTGATTTACTTGATAATTCCCGGATCCGGGTTATAATGTGGCATACACGAAAACAGCCGCGAAAGGCTAGGTCATGAAAAAGCGCGTTGTCCTTGTATATCCAAACATCATCAAAGGCTGGCAGGCCCGGCCCAGGGTGGGGATCCCGATCAGCCTGTTGAGCATCGCCGCTCCTGCCCTGGAGGCAGGATACGATGTCAAGGTCATCGACCAGCGGGTCGAACCCGACTGGAAGCCCATGCTGGAAGAGGAGCTCCGAAAAGACCCTGTCTGCGTAGGCGTCTCATCCATGACCGGGCCGCAGCTGCGTTATGCCCTGGAGATCTCCCGGGCGGTTAAGGCGTATAACAACACTCCCGTCGTATGGGGCGGTACGCATGTCAGCCTCCTTCCGGAACAGAGCCTGCGTAACGATAACATCGATATCGTTGTCGAAGGAGAAGGCGAAGAGACCTTTCCGGAGCTCCTTGCGGCCCTTGAAGGCAAGCGGCCTTTGAGCACGGTCAGGGGGATATGGTATAAGGATAACGGCCGCCTCGTAAACACCGGCTTTCGTCCGTTCGCAGACCTGAACAGGCAGCCGCCGCTGCCCTACCATCTCATCGATCTCAAAAAGCATGCCCGGATAATATTCGGCATCGAGAATATGGAGTTCTTTACCAGCCGCGGCTGCCCGCATCAGTGTGCCTTCTGCTACAATGTCGCTTTTCACAAAAGGAAGTGGCGGCCTATGGATGCAGACCTGGTGATTAAAAGGCTCAAGGATTTCGTGCGCGAATATCATGTGAAGGGCCTCTACTTCAATGACTCCAACTTCTTTTTCGATATCCCGCGCGGCCGTAAGATCCTGGAAGGGATGATTGAAGACAACTCCGGCGTCATTATTTCCAAGATCAACTTCGACATTTTCACTTTGTTAAAGATGGATGCAAGGATCTTTGAGCTGCTCCAAAAAGCCAATTGCCGATGGCTTCCCATCGCGGTTGAATCCGGTTCCAAAAGGATCCAGGATCTGATTAGAAAGCCGGTTGACGTAGAGCAGCTTCTCCAGATGAATAAGTTTCTTAAAAAGTTCGATATGTCCCCGCATTACGCTTTTATGATGGGTTTCCCGACAGAAACCGAAGAGGACCTTGCGGCTTCCGTTTCCCTTGCCTCAAGGCTTCTTAAGGAAAACGCCAAGTCGGACGCCGTGTTCAATATCTATACCCCCTATCCCGGAACCGAGCTCTTCGATATTGCGGTAAACAGCGGCCTGCGTTTCCCCGAGCGCATAGAAGAGTGGTTCCCTTTCCATTACCGCAATCTTACGCAAGGGGCGCCGTGGCTGTCGAAAAAGATGCGCCGCCTTGTAGAGATGATGGACTTCTGCCTCAACCTTATCGGCGAGCAGGAGTTCCTGCGGCCCTACCGGCAAACCAGCCCCCTGGCTTCGTTCCTCTGTAAAACATACGCACCCCTGGCACGCCAAAGGATAAAGCATTTCTGGTATCAGTTCCCGTTGGAAATAAAGCTTGCCAAATTCTTGCGGCTTTATGCGAAGCAGGAATAACGGTTAGCTCTGTTTGGCGTAGAGCCTCAGGAGCTTGGCGAGTTTGATCTCGAAGGGGAAGCGGTAATACAGGTTCCTTATCCGCTTCCTGGCAATGGGGGCGTAGAGGTTGCTTAAGAAGACGATGAATTTGTTGGTCTTTTTGTAGGGGGAACGGTATGACCTGCGGCCGACAAAGAACGCGCAGAAATCCAGCATTTCCACGATACTCCTCATCTCATCCGAAAGGAAGCCGGAAAAACGGCTGACGCTGCGGTAATTCAAATCCACCCAGTCTTTGGTGCGTTGCGGCGGCTTCATCCCGCATGAAACCGCCAGGTTAAAGAGCTCCGTGCCCGGAAAAGGCGTATAGATGTTCACGGACTTGGAGGCCCTGGGGTTTTCTTCGACGAGCCTTGAAAACAGAGAAACCGTTTCCTTCATTTCTTCCTTTGTTTCGGTCGGAAAGCCGATCATGAAGAAATAGAGAGGGAAAAAAGAGTATGCGCCGAATTGCCGGTTCATCTTCAGAAGGGCGGATACGTCGATGGGCTTGTTCAGGAGGTTGCGGATTCTCTCTGAGCCGGATTCGATTCCGATAGCCAGGCATCGGCAGCCCGCCTTTTCCAGGAGCGCAAAGTCATCCGCATTCATGTTCACTAGAGAATCAAAGCAGATGTGCATGCGGGTGATCACCATATCCAGCCTTTCGCGTATCAAGGCTTTCAAGAACTGCCTTGCCCAGTTCATGTCCACGAAGGAATTCGAATCGGTAAGAAAGATCCCTTTGACCTTGTATGTCTCTACCAGTTCTTTTATCCGCCGGACCGCCAATTCCGGCTCCAGGCAACGCCAGCGCCTCTTATTGAATGCGGCGTTATAGCAGAACGCGCAGCCGTAGGGGCATCCGCGGCTGGTAAAAAAGCTCAAACGCTCGACGCCGAAGACAGTGCGGATGTAGCGCCTCGGTTCGATGGTGTCCCAGGCAAGAGGGGGCTGTTCGTTAAGGTTTATGAAGGGACGGCTTTCGGTGCGGCAGATGGCGGCGTTGTCCTTGTACCAGATGCCCTTGACGCTGTTAAGAGGCTTCTTTTCTTCCAGGGCCCTAACCAGCTCCAGGAAGGTCGCTTCGCCTTCTCCCTGGACGACCACATCGACATCGTCTTCCTGCAAAGTTTGCTGCGGCAGGAGGCTTGGGTGTACCCCTCCCCAGACTACCGGCACATCCGCGTATTCTTTGATGAGCCGGGATACCTGGAGGGCATATTGCAGCTGAGGGCCGGTAGTAGAAGACATGCCTACGCAGATCGGGGCGCCTTTTAGCTCATCCTGGAGTATCCGGCGCCATGCCGGTTCGATCCGCTGGTCGATGATCTTGACCGTATAACCGGCATGCACTAAAGGCGTTGCGACGCACAAAAGGCCCAGGGGGGCGTCGCACCAGGGCTGGACTTCCCAGCCTTTCGTATGGCGTGGATAAAAGAGAATAACTTTCCTGCTCATAGGAAGTTCATTATACCTTATGCGCCAGGCGCTTTCAAGGAGGAAACAACCGCTTGACAGAGGTAGCCCTATTCACTAAAATAAATTGATTATGCATGCGCTAAACCGCAAGACCACGGGCCTTTGCAATGTATGCTGCCGCAAGGCCCCTGCACGTATCTATGAAGAAGGCGGCAGGGTCCTTATCCGTAAGGCCTGCCCCCGGCACGGAACGTCTGTTGGCCTGGTAGAAAAAGACCCCGTGTTCTACCGGTGGTTTGCCGGCATACCGCTACGCAAGCCCCTGCATTTTACGATCATGTTTTTGCCGGTAACGCATAGATGCAATGTGCGTTGCGCATATTGTTTTACCGGTTCCTCCCGTACGTCGGATACGGCCTTTGACGAAATACGGCAGGCCGTGAAGGATTTTAAAGGGGAGTCGGTAGAGCTTTCCGGCGGAGAACCTACGTTGCGCCAAGACCTGCCCCGGATTATCAGGGCGGTCAAGGCTTCCGGAAAACAAGCGGTCCTGGAAACCAACGGCCTGAGGCTTGCGGATGAACGATATGTGAGGAGCCTGAAAAGAGCAGGCCTGGGTCAGGTACTTTTTTCTTTCGACAGCTTAAAGAGCGCCTTCTATGAGAAGCTTTCCGGCAACCGGAATATCCTGGCGGCAAAAAAGAAGGCCCTCCTGAATCTTGCGCGCCAGCGCGTGGCGACTATTCTCTCTGTTACGGTGTATCGCGGCTTGAATGACCGGGAACTCAATGATCTGCTTATGTTTGCCATGCGCCGAACCCATTTTATCTCCCAGATCCGTTTCCGCAGCTGTGTGCCGGCAAGGGGCCTTGCGAAAAGCGCGCCCGCCGGCTATGCATTTTCCGAGCTGTTCGATCTGTTTGCAAGACAGGCGCATATCGACAGGCAGCAGCTGAAAACCGATTTTCTAAGATCCCGCCTGGGCCGCAGCGTCATCTTTTGCCTCCGGGGCCGCATCAAGGAGAAAAAGTTTATCCCCGCTTCAGGGGTAGGAGCCGGGGCGGCAAAGAAGCTGGAAGTAAAGATCGTCAGCTGGCCGACGGTGGAGAATATCGACCTGCGGGACGTAAAGACTTCCATGGCATGCCTGACGCCCGCAAAAAAACTGCTGAACTTTTTTATTCACAACGCAAAGGCCGCCCGATGACCAGATCCGTTTTCTTACGATCATTCGTACCTTTGTTTTTGATAGCGGTTTTAGGATGCGCGATTTACGCGAATTCGTTGCACGGCAAGTTTGTTCTGGATGATCAATTCGTGATCGAACAGAACCCCCGCATCAAAAGCGGCCTTACGCTATCGAAGGTCATCAACGATGATTTTTCTCCCGGAGGCAAGGCGCGCTTCGGATTTTACCGCCCCCTGACGACGTTTTCCTTCAGGATCAGCTACACCTTCGGGAAATTGAACAGCTCCACCTACCATCTCACCAATACCATTTTGCATATTCTGGTTGCGCTGGCCGTCTACTGGCTCATCCTTATACTTTTTCAAGAAAAGCTCCTGGCGCTGTTGACGGCCCTGTTTTTTGTCGCGCACCCCGTGCAGGTTGAGTCGGTAGCCTATATCTCCGACCGCGCCGACCTGCTGGTTGTTTTGTGCATACTGCTGGGCCTGATCTTTTATGTAAAGCAGCTGGAGGATAAGAGGGTTTTGCGCAATACGGCGCTGCTGGTGCTGTGTTTTGCGGCGATACTCCTGCTTAAGGAAAACGGCATCGTGTTTCCCGCGCTGCTGGCGCTCTATCACGCCTGCTTCCGGAAGCCGGCGCGTGTAAGCGTTTTTGTCCTGTTGTGCGGCATGGCCGGTGCGTATCTTTTTGCGCGTTCGTTCCTTTTTAAAGTAGCCAGCCTCAAGGCAGGCGTCGCGCATAGCGCCCTTGAAAGGGTGCCCGGGCTTTTTGTGGCTATCACAAATTATATCCGCCTGATGGTCCTGCCGTATAATCTGCACATCGATTACGGCCGGCCCCTTTTTAAGTTCAGCCATCCCCAGGCGCTGCTCGGCATGGGCCTGGTAGCCGCTTTTTTAGTGTATGCCTTCCTGTATATCTTCAGGTCCAAGAGGGGCAGCCCCCTGGTATTTTTCTGCATATCCTGGTTTCTGATTTCTCTGGCGCCCGTCTCCAACATCTATCCGTTGTTTTCTTATATGGCAGAGCATTTTTTATACCTGCCTTCCCTGGGGGTATGCCTTCTTCTGGCAGCGGGTTTTTCGCGCTTATCCAGGATCAAGAAATGCGCATATTGCGCCACGGCCCTGGCAGCCTGCCTGGTACTGGCGTATTCAGCGCTCAGTATGGCGCAGAATAAGTTCTGGAGGAATCCGCAGGAAACCTATACCAGGTTGCTCAAATATAATCCCCACAGTACCATTGCCCTGCTGAACTTAAGCAACATCTATAAGGAGCAAGGGGAATTAGACAAGGCCATAGATCTGCTGAAAAGGCTCCTGGCGCTTGAGCCGCACAACGCACGGGCGCTCAATAACCTGGGGACGATATATGAAAGGCTTGGCCTGTATCAGGAGGCTATGGCGCTGTTCAAGAAGCCCCTGCAGACGGAATCCTCGGCGGCTATCCCCTATAATAACCTGGGGGTCATGAACGAAAAGGCGGGTCATTTTGACACCGCGATAGCCCTCTACAAGGAATCGATCAAGGCAAATCCCAACTATGTGACGCCGTACAATAACCTCGGCGTCATTTATGAGCAGATGGGAAAAACCGAAGAGGCGATCGCCTTGTACAAGAAAGCCATATCGCTGAATCCTGACGAGGAGGTCGCCTATAATAACCTCGGCTCGGTGTATGAAAAGCAAGGAAAGGTCCGGGAGGCAATGGCCTTATACATGAAGGCGATACAATGCGAGCCGGATTACGCCAAGGCTTACTATAATCTGGGCAACGCCTATACGCACCAGAAAGAGTTCCCGGAAGCAGAGAAGGCATACCTTAAGGCCGTCGCGATAGACCCCGCCTACGTAGACGCCTATTATAATTTAGGCGTGGTGTATGAGAGGATGCAGAAATATCAGGATGCCTTGGCGGTTTACCACAAGGCGTTTGCGCTTGCGCCAAAGTATGCAAGAGTGCTTAACAATATCGGCTCGGTGTACTACAAGCTCGGCAGGGAAGGCGAAGCCGTCGCATTCTTCAAGAAGGCGATAGAGGCCGATCCGAAGCATGCCAGAGCCTATGATAATTTATCTAAGTATTATTTTAAGCAGAAACAGTACAAGCTGGCTATTGAGTATTGCGATAAAGCAAGTGAGTGCGGTTTGAAAAATGCCAAGCTGCAAGAGGCGCTGGCGCCATACCGGCAGCCTTAAACAGGCCTAGTGCTGCGGACGCTTAAGTATCTAAAAAGCAGGACCTTCTTGGTATAGGCTTCGGCTTGCGCGATCTTGCGCCGGATCGGCTCGTACGTTCCTTTCGAGCGCCCCGCCGTTTTTCCTAAATAATCGCTGAAGCGCCTGACTATGCGCATGGCGCTGTCCTTGTCTTCCTTCGAGTGTATCGGCCAGTCGAAGATGGTATTTTCCAGGGATCTTCTCCGCGCTGCCACAAACCCGTTAAAGAGCTGGTGGTATGGCAAATGGGCCTTCCGGCAGATCTGCATGATAACTTCTTTGTACCAGACGGTGCACAGAACCACCTTTCTGAACAGATCCAGATAGTCGGCTTCTTTTACCGAGAGTTGTCCGTTCGACCTTATCTCATAGGGCGGCGCGGCATCATAGGTCATGCCGTACAACAGCGCTTTTTTCCTGAATTCGGTGCCCGGCAGGATCAAGAGCCGGAACAGGTCAAGTTCTTTTACCTTAAACGCGTACATCCTGTCGAAAGAATCGAAGAAATCGCCGAGCGTATCCCCCGGAAGCCCGTAGATGATCTGCGGGATCAGGTTGAGTCCGTATTTTAAGCCTGTGCGCATGTTCGCCAGGAGCTTCTTTTCGTTGCGGTGCCGGTGGAGGTTTTTTATCGCAACAGGATTGAAACTTTGGATCCCCACCTCGATCGTTTTGACTCCCGCCTTGCGCGCAAGCGCAAACAATGTTTCATCCATGGTATCGATAAGGATCTCGGTGTTGATGACGGTTTTGGGCGCGGTATTTTTTTTGCCGATGTGCCGCAGTATCTGCCCTGCCCGGTTCCGGTCGGAATTGAACATCGGGTCCATCAGATACAGCTGCCGGGGTCCTGCCGCCAGAATAAGGTCCAGTTCCCGAAGGATCCGCTGCATATCGAAATAGCGTATCGTCTTGGCGCCTTTAGGATAGCTGCAATAGCCGCAGTGATAGGCGCAGCCTCTCTGGGTCTCTATCCCGATCACCGAGCTTGCCAGCCCTTTGACATCGATGATGCCGTTTAGGTATGGCGAAGGTATGGCATTGATATCCCTAAGCGGCTGGGCATCGGGGTTTTCGATGAAGCGGCGCGCTGCCTTTGCATAACAGATGGTCCCCGGGATATCGTGCGCGATCCCGCCGGTTTCATGCAGAGTGTCGATGAGCTGACGGAATACCGTTTCCCCTTCGCCTTTTACGAGGACATCGAAATAAGAGCCGGGCTCCAGCAGCCCCATGAAATCAGGGGTGCACTCGGGGCCGCCGACTACGATCCGGGTCTGCCTGAGGCGCTTTCGTATTTTGGGCAGGAGCCTGCATACTTTTTGCGTGTTCCAGACGTAGCAGGAAAAAGCCGCCACGTCCGGAGACTCTTTTTCTATGGCATCCAGCAATTCGGGCTCATCCGCGTTGACGTCCTTGACGATGTCGACGAACTGCGTGCGGCTATGGAATTTCGACAGCGTATAGTAGCTTTGCAGGTAGGCAAATGGCAGGGAATATCTCCATTTCGGGATCCCGGCATAATTATCCAGAGAGTTTATCGTGATGCAGGCTATCTTCATACGCATCATTGTAGCCCATTTTCTCCCGGCAATAAAGAACAAACTTCGCCTATCGCACGCGCACGGCAGTTATGCTATAATATACGCACGTATGCGTATACTCCCTGATATATTGCGCCAGAGCGCCGCGCTTTTCCCCGAAAAGCCTGCCGTCCTAGAAAATGACCGGGGCATCTCATATAAGGAGCTGGAGATCCGTTCCGACGCCCTGGCCTGTTCTTTGATTTCCAGGGGCATAAAAAAGGGGGACCGGGTCGGCATTGTGCTGGAGAAGAGCATCGAAGAGGTCATTTCTATCTGGGGTATCTCCAAGGCAGGAGGGATCTTTGTCGATATCGGCCCGACGCTTACCCGCAGCCAGGTCTCTTATCGCGCCGAGAATTGCGGCATGCGCTGTATTATCGATGCCTCGGAGTTTGATTCTTTGTGCAAAGGGGATGCCGGGGCCTGCCTGGCGATGCCGGCATTGACCGAAAACGATACGGCTGCCATCATATACACCTCTGGTTCCACCGGTTATCCCAAGGGAGTTGTCCTTAGCCACGGGAACCTGGTTTTAGGGGCGCGGGTGGTGGCAGGGTATTTAGGCAATACGGATGAGGATGTCATCCTTGGCGTATTGCCGTTTAGTTTTGATTACGGCCTGAGCCAGCTGTTAACCGCCTGCCTTGCGGCCGGGACACTGGTCCTGCAAAGATCGATGTTCCCCAACGATATCTGCAAGACCCTCCTGGCCAGGCGCATCACCGGCTTTGCCGGGATACCGACCGTATGGGTCATGCTCCTGCAGGATATTTCGTCTTTTAAAAAAATGTCCTTTCCGGACCTGCGCTACGTCACCAATTCCGGAGGGGCCATCCCCGGCAGATATCTCGACGAGTTAAGAAAAGTGCTGACGCGCACGCAGATCTATCTGATGTACGGTTTGACCGAGGCTTTTCGTTCGACGTACCTGCCTCCCGATGAGCTTGCGCGCCGGCCGGGCTCTATCGGTAAACCCATCCCCGGGGTACGCATACTGGTTATCAATAAAGAAGGCAAGGAGTGCCTGCCCGGGGAAGAGGGGGTTCTGCTTCATTGCGGGGGGGTCGTTTTCCAGGGGTATTGGAATGATCCGCAGGAGACAAAGAAGATTTTAAGGCCGGCTCCTGGCGGCGAAGAGATGGCGGTATGGTCCGGCGACATCGTGAAAAAAGACGAAGAGGGATTTTTGTATTTCATCGGCAGGAATGATGAAATGATAAAATGCCTCGGCCACCGGATCAGTCCGCAGGAGATCGAAGACGCTCTCTGCAGGGTTGCGCAGGTCAGGGAGGCGGTTGTCTTCGGAGTTGAGGATGACCTGCGCGGCCATAAGATCAAGGCCGTCATTTCTCTGCACGAGAAAGCAAAAGGAACCTGCGCGCAGGATATCCTGGATGCCTGCAAAGAGCATCTTCCCGAATTCATGATGCCCCGGGAAATAGTGTTCGTGGATGCCATGCCGAAGACAGCCGCGGGAAAGATCGACCGGCTTAGGGCGAAAAAGGCGGCAGGATACGTATGCGTGTAAGCGAGAATGATATCAGGCAGAAGATAAAGGCGTATCTGGTCCGCAGGCTACGGGCCAGCGAAAAAGACTTAAGCGACGGGCAGAATCTTTTTGAAACCGGCGTCATTGACTCTATGGGGGCGTTTGAACTGGCAACATTCCTTGAAGAGACCTTCGGCGTCACCTTCCAGGAGGAGCATTTCTTTGATCAGCGGTTCCGCTCTATTCAGGGCATGGCCTCTCTTATAACGGAGATAAAAGCATCGGATGCATAAGAAAAGCACAGTGACCGGATTAGGGCTTAAGGTCCGTAACGGCCGCACCTACCTAAGGGGCGTCAATCTCCAAAAGTACGATACCCCCTTTTTTATATATGACTGGCAGTGTATCGCGCAAAAGATCCGGGCGGTGCGCGAGGGCTTAAGCGACGATATAAAACTGTATTACGCGATAAAGGCCAACCCTAACCTCGGGCTTCTTAAGCGCATGCTGCCTTTGGTAGACGGGGTTGATGTTGCCTCCGGCGGGGAGCTTACACGGGCCTTAAAGGCAGGTTGTTGTCCCTCGCGCATAAGCTTTGCCGGGCCGGGAAAAACGGAGGAGGAGCTGTCATTGGCCGTTTCCCGGAGGATCGGCTCGCTCAGCGTAGAGTCGCTTACCGAGCTGGTCAGGATAGACAGGATCGCTGCAGCGCAAAAGCGAAAGGCCGCTGTCTCGATACGGATAAATCCAGCAAGGCCGCAAAGAAAGTTCCCGGTCAAAATGGGAGGCCTGGCGTCGCCTTTCGGCATCGACCAAGAGAAATGGGGCGGTTTTTTCCGTCTCCTCGAAGGCATGCGCCGGTGCCGTTTTGTCGGTATCCATGTGTACTCGGGCACGCAGTGCCTGGATGAGGCAACGCTTCTGGATAACGCCGTCTCTACGTTAAATATCGCCGAAGAGGTCTACGCAGCAACTCGCCTGGAAATAAGATCCGTCAACTTCGGGGGAGGGTTCGGCGTCCCCTATTACGAAGGGCAGAGCGAAATCGACGTCAGGCGGGTTTGTTCCGGCATATCGAGTCAGTTTGGGCGGTTCAAGCGCAAGACAGGCCTTTCCGGCTGTACGGGGATACTGGAGCTGGGCCGCTACCTGGTTGCGCAGGCGGGGATCTATGTCGCGCGCATCGTGGACGTCAAGGAGTCCAGGGGAAAGAAGTTCTGCGTCTTAGACGGCGGCATCAATCATCATTTGGCAGCCAGCGGCCGGTTGGGTAATTTTATCCGCCGGAATCTGCGGGTCGTCAATATTTCTTGCACGGGCAGGATTGCGGCGGAGCGGGTAACGCTCGTCGGGCCCCTGTGCGCTTCCCTTGATATAATCGCGGAGGACCTGCTCCTTAAGAAACCGCAGGCCGGCCAGTATATCGCGGTCTTGACTTCCGGCGCGTATACCTATACCGCAAGCCCCATACTGTTTTTATCCCACGAAACGCCGCTTGAATTGCTTGTCGACGGCGCGCGCGCCTCCGTGATCCGCCGGAGCCATGCCGCAGGAGAATTCGATTAAGTCATGTCCTCATTCATGATCTTTGCCCCGTTTAAGCTTTTATTCCTCCTGCCTTTCCTTTTGATCTACTGGCGCCTGGATTGGCGCAAACAGAACGTCCTTCTTTTAGCGGCAAGTTATGCGTTTTATCTATGCCTGAACTGGCGCTTTCCCCTGCTGATACTGGTCCCCACCGTTGTCGATTACGCCTGCGGTATACGGATCTTTCGGGCAGAGACGAAAAAGAGAAAAACGTTCTTCCTGTGGATTAGTATCGCCTCGGACCTTTGCCTCCTGGGGTTTTTTAAGTATTTTGATTTCTTCGTGCAGAATCTCACGGCGGTGTTAGGCGCCGCAGGGATCAGGAATGTCGCGCCGCTGCATCTGAATATCATCTTGCCTGTCGGGATCTCCTATTACCTCTTTAAATCCATGAGCTACACCATAGACGTGTATAGGTGCGTCATCACCCGGCCGGTCAGAAACCTGGGGGACTATGCGCTGTATTTGTCTTTTTTCCCGCACTTCCTGGCCGGCCCCATCGAGCGGGCAGTGCATTTTATGCCGCAGGTTGCCGGCTCAAGGCGGTTTGAGTGGGCTGCTTTCGGCGAAAACCTCTACTTGATCTTCTGGGGGGTGTTCAAGAAGTTTTTCATCGCCGACAACCTGGCGCTGGTCGTGGCAAACCTTGTTTCCGCAGACAATGCCGGTTCCGGCTTCCAGATCCTTTTGGCCGCCTACGCGTTTACCTTTCAGCTGTATGCGGATTTCTCGGGATACTCGGATATCGCGATCGGAACGGCGGGTTGCCTGGGATTCAAGACAATGTTGAATTTCAATCTTCCTTTTTTTGCCAAGAGCCCCCTGGAGATCTGGCGCCGGTGGCATATCAGCTTGTCGAGCTGGTGCAGGGACTATGTTTTTTATTACTTTAATCGGCTACGGATCAGGCTGGGGGCTACGCGCGCGGAGGGGGCGCCAGGGGCGATCCTGGCGACCATGGCAGTGATGGGGCTCTGGCACGGGGCGGCATGGCCTTTTGTCTTATGGGGGTTATACCACGGCGTCCTGATGAGCGTGCAGGTCCTTGCGCGCCCGCTCTGGGGGAAATTCGGTTTTTCCTTTACGGGAAGAAGGCGCGCCCTGGTAGATGCGCTCAAAATAATCCTGACCTTCCATCTTTTTGTTTTCGGAGAGCTTCTCTTTATGGCTCAATCCGCTCCTCAGATAGGGGATTTCATGCACAGGCTGGTCTTTGGATTCGCCATTTCGCGCGATTCCCTGGAGATAGCGGCAGGCATCTTGTTCTTTGTTTCGATACTCGTAGCCCTGGAGATCATGCAATACATCAAAAATGATCTTTTGATCGTCTTGCGCTGGCATTTCCTCGCCAGGGATATATTTTATGTGGTATTGCTGGTCCTGCTGCTGATGTTGGGCCAGCATATCGGAAAGCAGTTCCTGTACGTTGCGTTTTAGGGAGGGGATTTTGCATAAGAAGATAATCTTTGCTCTAGTCAGAACGCTTCTATTGCTGGCGGCGCTGGAGCTGAGTTTGCGGCTGGCCGGAGGCGCCTACTTCCTTTTGCAGGAATACAAGAATAAGGCTTCTTTCCGCACACAGGGCAGTTATCGCATCCTCTGCGTGGGGGATTCCACTACGGGAGGCTACCCCCGCCATCTGGAAAAGATCTTAAATCGGTGCCATCCGGGGGTGCGCTTCAGCGTGATCGACAAGGTCGTACCGGGCTCCGATTCTTTCTTCGTTTTAAGCCAGCTGGAGCGTTACCTTGTTACGTATAAGCCTCAGCTGGTTGTCACCATGCTTGGCAGGACAGAGAACTATTATGCCCACCCGTCGCCCCGGGCGCATGCATGGGTAGAATCCCTGCGGACCTATAAGCTGGCCATGACCGTTTGGCGGGCTATCCTTACTCCGGCACGAGGGCTCTTCATCGGCAGGCCGCTTAAAAAAAGCATAGCGGTAAAGCCCCGTCAGGTTATATCCCCTTCGGCGCCGCAGGCCCCCGGCAAGACCGCGCCAGCCCCTGACCAGCTAAAGCAGGCCCAGCTTGTCCGTCAAGAAGGCGCGCTTAAGAAGGCCGTACTGGCCGATCCCGGTAACGTCGATTCCCTGCTTTCCCTGGGCCGGGTTTACTTGAAGCAGGACAAATGCGCCCAGGCCGAAGAGGCATTCAAGACCGTCCTGGCGCTTAAGCCTGCCAGCGACGAAGCGTATCTGCTGTTAAGCCGGGTTTACTTGAAGCAGGACAAATGCGCCCGGGCCGAAGAGGCCCTGAACAAGGTTATCACGCTCAACCCCCGCAATGAACACGGCTATCAAGGGCTGGGGCAGCTTTACCTGCGGCAGAATAGGCTTCCTCAGGCAGAGACGTTGTTCATGAAGGCCATCGCGCTTAATCCCGGGTTTGCATCCGTGTATTTTGATTATTGCGAATTAGGACGGCGCTACCTGCAGCAGGGCAACTTCCCCCGCGCAGAAGAAGCGTTCCACAAGGCCATCGCGCTTGACCCCCAGCAAGAACAAGGCTATTTTGACTTAGGAGGCGGTTACCTGCAACAGCGCGCATTTCTTAAGGCAGAGCAGGCATTCGCGCAGGCAGTAAGGGTCAATCCCGGCGATGACCGGGCGTATCTTTTTCTGGGCCAAGCCTGCCTAAGGCAGGGTAAGCTTCCCGAGGCAGAGCAGGCATTCGCGCAAGCGGTAAGGGCCAGCCCTCAAAGCGCACAAGTATACCCCTATTATTGCGATTTAGGGCAGCGCTACCTGCAGCAGGGCAACTTTCCCCGGGCAGAAGAAGTGTTCCAAAGGGCCATCGCAGTTGACCCCCGGAAAGCACAAAGCTATTTTGACCTGGGAGGCAGCTATTTACTGGAAGGCAAATTTGCCCAGGCAGAAGAAATGTATCAGAAGGTCATCGTAGTCGATCCCGGCAATGGTCAGGCACACCTTTTACTCGGCCGGGCTTACCTGCAGCAGGATAATTTTCCCCGGGCAGAAGAATCGTTCCAAAAGGCCATCACGCTCGACCCTCAAGATGAGCAGGGTTATTTTGACCTGGGGCTGGCGTATTTGCAGCAGCATAAACTTTCCCAGGCGGAAGAAACGCTTAAAAAGGGTATCGCGCTTAACCCTCAGAACGAGAATAGTTATCTTAACCTGGGGTGGAGCTGCTTGGGGCAGGATAATTTCGGCTTGGCAGAAGAAATGTTCCAAAAGGCCATCGCGCTTAACGGGCGGAATCCGCAGGGATATCGCGGCCTGGGGCAGTCCTGCGCAAGGCAGGCCCAATTTGCCCAGGCAGAACAGTTTTACGGTAGAGCCATAGCGCTTGACTCTGGGAATGAGCAGGCGTATTGCGAACTGGGGCAGCTTTACATGAAGCAGGATAAGCTTCTTCAGGCGCAAGACGTCGCCCGAAAAGCTATCGCGTGCAATCCCGCAAGCGACTGGCCGTACCGCCTGTTAGGAGCAGTATACTCGCAACAGGGCAAATTCGGCCCGGCAGAAGAATCGTTCCAGAAAGCCATAGAGCTTAGCCCCCGAAGCGATCGTGTGTATTTCGACCTCGGCTGGCTCCGCCTGAAAGAAGGGAAGCTCATCCGGGCGGAAGAGGCATTCGGGAAAGCCATAGAGCTTAATCCCGGGAATGAGCAAGCGTATATCGATCTGGGAGGGACTTATCTGAAGGAAGGCAAGCTTGCTCAGGCAGAAGAAACCCTCAAGAAAATCATGCGTTTTTCCGGCACCAAAGACAGGGAGAGCCGCATGTTGGCCGCTTTGAAAAAAGAAAGTAAAAAAGAAGACAACGCGCATTTCCGTTATGACCCTGTGACCGCCGGCAACTACCGCAAGATCAAGGAGGTCCTCGATAAAAGAAACATACCCTTGATCTGCGTGCAGACCCCTACGGCTAGCGTCACACCGTTGAAGGATATATTCGAAGGACAGGCCGGGATAGTATTCGTAGATAATGAGAAGGCGTTCAAGGAGGCCATAGCGCGCGAAGGCTACGGAGAGTATCTTATCGATTTTGACGATCATTGTACGGACAAAGGCTACAGGCTTTTAGCCGCCAATATCGCTAACGCGATACTGCAGGCATATTTTAGCACACAGGCTCCCTAAAATATTGTTTGACAAACGAGCCTGCGGCTGATAGATTAGAAGCGACAATACGGTAATATAGGACAAGGGAAACTCGTGAAAGCGAGTGCGGTCCCGCCGCTGTAAGGGTGGACGAAAGCTGCAATAGTCACTGTCCCTCAAGAACCCGGGATGGGAAGACGCAGCAACTAGAATGATACCCGAGCCAGAAGACCTGCCTATATTAAAGCAACGCCTCGTGGACAGGGCCAAGTAACTATTTGGGTGCAACCCGCCAGAATCTCGTGGCGGGTTTCGTGTTTATATGAACAAGACAATTTTACTTTTCGTCTTTTTTTCTTTGATCTGCGGCAATGCCGTGGCTGCACCCAGCTACATTTCCCTTGCGCCTTCGACCACGGAGATCCTTTTTGCCCTGGGGTTAGGCGAATCCGTTGCGGGAGTGAGCGCATACTGTAACTATCCTGCCGAGGCCGCGCATAAGCCCCGCGTCGGAGATTTCAGCCACCCCAACATGGAGCAGATCGTTGCCGCCAGGCCCGATTACGTTTTTTGCACCGGCCTTGAGCAGGCAGGGACGATTGCCGAGCTAAAGCGCCTCAAGTTGAATGTCTACATCGCCGACCCTGCGAACATCGAGGAACTGTTTTCTTCCATTCGGGACATCGGAAAGATCACCGCCAGGGAAAAAGAGGCTCAAGCCCTGATCGCCAGGATGCGCGATGACATCAGGGCAGTCAGTGCAAAGGTGAAGCTCATTCCGCAAGACAGAAGAACAAGGATCTTTGTCGAGATCTGGCATGAGCCGCTCATGACTGCCGGGCGAGGCTCCTTTATTGATGAGATGATCACCCTGGCCGGCGGGATCAACGTGGGGCATCAAGTAAACAGGCCCTATTCGATTTTCAGCGCTGAGAAGGTGGTCAGTTTGAATCCTCAGGTCATCATCCTGGCCTACATGGATAAAGAGCCGCCCCTGAGGCTGGTCGAGGGCCGTTTTGGCTGGGCGGGCATCGAAGCGGTGAAAAATAAACGGGTATTTAACGATATCGACCCGGATCTTTTGCTCAGGCCCGGGCCCAGGATAACCGAAGGCTTAAAAGAATTGTATAAAAAACTCTACCCCGGACAATGAACGAGCCTTTACGCAAAAGATTGCCGGTATTATTTTTGCTGTTGTGCGCCGTAGCGATCTACGCGCTGGTGAAGGGCGCAGTACGCATTCCGCCGGCTGAGCTTTTACTTGAAAAAAACCAGGCCATCTTCCACTTGAGGCTTTTAAGGGTGTTGGTCGCGATCCTCGCCGGCAGCGGCCTGGCGGTTTCGGGCATAGCCCTGCAGGCGATCCTGCGCAACCCCTTGGCTGAGCCGTACCTGCTGGGTACCTCAAGCGGCGCGGGCCTGGCTGCGGTCATCGCCGTTATCTTAGGGGTTTCGCGCATCTATATGCCGCTGGCCGCATTCCTGGGGGCATTGGCCAGCATCATTCTGGTCTATAACCTGGCCCGGGACAGAGGCAAGATCCTTGATACCTCGCTGATACTTTCCGGCGTGATCGTCTCGGTGGCATTCTCTTCGATCATCGTATTCCTGGTTTCCCTTTTCGGCAACCTTGCCATGCACGAGATGAATTGGTGGTTATGGGGAAGCATGCAGGTGTATGATTATAAGCTGGTCGTGTTGGTAGCCATACCGGTTATCCTGGGGATCTGCACGGTATATATATTTTCGCAGGATTTGAATGCCATCAGCATGGGGGAAGAAGAAGCCATGCACGTAGGCATAGATGCGCAGAACATAAAAAAGATACTCATTCTTGTTACCGCTTTGATCACTGCCAGCCTCATCTGTATCTGCGGGATCATCGGTTTCGTGGGCCTGATCGTACCCCATATGATGCGCCTGGTCTGCGGCCCCAACCATAAGACGCTTATCCCCGCTACCTGCCTGGCTGCCGCGGTATTCATGGTCGCCTGTGACCTGCTTTCCCGGACGCTCTTTGCGCCGATGGAGATACCCATCGGCGTCATTACGGCAATAATAGGGGCTCCCGCATTCATGATCATCTTAAAGAAGGGCAGGAGGTTCTGATGGGACCGCTTTTACAAATAAAAAACCTATCCGGCGGCTATTATCAGGAAGAGGTGATCAAGGGTATCAGCCTTGATATACATCAGGGTGATTGCATGGGCATCATCGGCCCGAACGGTTCGGGTAAGACTACGCTCCTGCGTTTTGCCACCCGGGTGCTTGTGCCTGCCAGGGGGAGGGTGCTTTTGGGGGATCGGGATATTTTCCGTATGGAAGTAAAGGAGTTTTGCCGCCGGGTGGCTTTTGTGGGGCAGGATATCTTAAGCAGTTTTTCCTTCACGGTCATCGAGATCGTGCTAATGGGCAGGATTCCCCATTTGAAACGCATGCAGTTTGAGACGAAGCGAGATATCGAGATTGCGGAACAGGCGCTTTCCCTGACCGATACGCTTGCCCTAAGAGATAAGCGTATCGATGAGTTAAGCGCAGGGGAGCGGCAGCGGGTGATCATCGCCCGGGCCCTGGCCCAGGAGCCGGCGCTTCTATTCCTGGACGAACCGACCTCACACCTTGATATCGGCCACCAGATACAGGTGTTGGACCTGCTGAAAAGGCTTAACCGTAAGAACAGCCTTACCATTGTCATGATCCTCCACGATCTGAACCTGGCCAGCGCTTACTGTAACCGCATTGCGTTGCTGGACAAAGGGGCGATCTTCAAAGAGGGCAGCCCTGAGGAGGTCCTTACGTATCAGAACATCGAGGCAGTGTATAAAACCATAGTGCTGGTGAATACGAACCAGCTCACTAAAAGGCCGAACGTCGTGCTGGTGCCGGCAGGAGGATCATGACCACGCAGATCTTCTTGATCAGGCACGGCATAACCGCCTGGAATAAGCAAAGGCGCTATTGCGGCCGTCTCGACGTGGGCTTAAGCCGCGAAGGCAGGCAGCAGGCGGCGAAGCTGCGCAGGAAACTGGAGAAGGTTTCTTTCGACAAGATATACTGCAGCAGCAAAAGGCGCGCCGTGCAGACCTGCCGTATCATTTTTGGCAGGGCGCGATTCACCAAGGTCGCCGGGTTGCGGGAAATAAATTTTGGGGTGCTTGAAGGCCTGCGCCACGAAGAGATCGCGGCTACCTACGGCCGGCTTTATGAAAGCTGGATCAAGGACCCCTATAAGAATCGTATCCCTAAGGCGGAGCCGATGCGGGCGTTCAAGAAAAGGATATGCCGCACCATACGCAAGATCGCCTCCAGCAACCCCGGCAAGACCGTAGCCGTAGTCTGCCACGGGGGAGCCATCGGCATATTCGTCAGCAGTGTATTGAAAACGAGAGACTTCTGGCGTTATGTGCCCCAGGCAACCAGCGTTACGGTAGTCGAATACAGAAAGGCCGCGCCTCGGATAAAGAAGTTTAACGACATAGCCCACCTGGAGCAGCCATGAATAAGATAGTTTTGATCTTGGGGGGCGCCCGCAGCGGAAAGAGCGCCTACGCATTGCAGTTGGCAAAAAAGCATAAAAAAGTAGTTTTTGTCGCAACCTGCCAGGGCCTGGATAAGGAGATGCGGGAGCGCATCCGCGCGCACCGCCAGGCCAGGCCCCGGCACTGGGAGACTCTTGAGGAGCCAAGAGACCTTGCGGGCGTATTGGGCAAGATAGGCAGCGGCTTCGATTGTATCGTTGTCGACTGCCTGACGCTGCTGGTTTCGAATCTTATTCTGGCCGGGCGTAAGGAACGATCGATCCTTAAAGAGATCGAGGATGCGTTTGCGCAGCTTAGAAAAAAGAAAGCTACGGCGATCCTGGTTTCTAACGAGGTGGGCCTGGGGCTGGTGCCGGCCAACAGGCTGGGCAGGGATTTTCGCGATATCGCCGGTAAGGTGAACCAGTTGGCAGCAAAAGAAGCAGACCGTGTATGTGTTACCGTTTCCGGTATACCGGTCGAAATTAAACCGGGGGCACGATGGAAAGAATAAAAAAAGTGACGCAGGAGATTTCCGAACTCGATACCGAGCTTATCAAAAAGACCCGCAGGAGGCTGGATAACCTGACCAAGCCTTTAGGAAGCTTGGGCAGGCTTGAGGAGCTTGCCGCGCAGGTCTGCGGGATCACCGGGAAAGAAAGCCCTGCCCTGGGCAATAAAGTGATCTTTACGCTGGCCGCCGACCACGGAGTAACCGCGGAAGGGGTAAGCGCCTATCCTCAGGAAGTAACCGCCCAGATGGTTTACAATTTTCTTGCGGGAGGCGCCGGTATAAACGTCCTGGCGCAGCATGTAGGCGCCCGGGTTGCGATAGTCGATATGGGTGTTGCCTGTGACCTCAAGCCCGACCCTCGGCTTACCGTCAAGAAGATCGCCTACGGCACCAAAAATATGGCTGCGGGACCGGCTATGACCAGGCAGGAGGCAGTCAGCGCGGTCTGTGCCGGCTGCGAGGTATTCGAGCGGGAATTGCGCCGCGGCGCAGATATTATCGGCACGGGCGAGATGGGCATAGGCAATACGACCTCCGCCAGCGCCATTACCGCCTGCTTTACCGGAAGGCCCCTTGAAGACATCACCGGCCGGGGCGCCGGCCTCGATGATAAGGGGCTGGCGCGCAAGATTGAAGTGCTTAAAAAGGCGCTTCTGGTGAACAGGCCCGATGCCTCTGACCCGATTGATGTCTTGTCAAAAGTAGGCGGATTCGAGATCGCGGGCCTGGCCGGTATCATCCTGGCTGCCGCCGCAAGAAAAGTCCCCGTAGTCGTTGACGGGTTCATCTCTTCGGCTGCGGCATTGACGGCATACCGGATCGAGCCGAAAGTAAAAAATTACATGATCGCCGCGCATGAGTCGGTCGAAGGAGGCCATGCGCATATTTTGGCGCACATCGGATTGAAACCCCTCTTGAACCTGCAGTTGAGGCTTGGCGAAGGCACGGGCGCGGCATTGGCAATGGGGCTGGCCGATGCGGCGGTTAAGATCCTGACGCAGATGGCAACCTTTCAAAGCGCCAATGTTTCGGAGAAGAAAAATGAGTAGCTTCTTATTGAGCCTGCAGTTCTTGACCATTGTGCCGCTTGGCATGAAAGAGGCGGACGAAAAGCATCTGGCGGGCGCTGCGGCATACTTTCCTTTCGTGGGGTTGTTGCTGGGCCTGGCCTTGGCCGGGATAGGGGCGCTGCTTGGGATGTTGAATTTCCCTGCGCTGGCATCCGGCGTCATTCTGGTAGTTGCTTGGGTCGGTATCACCGGGGGGATGCACTTAGACGGCCTTGCGGATACTGCCGACGCCTTTTTGAGCGCGAGGCCAAAAGAGGAAATGCTTAAGATCATGCGGGATCCTCACGTCGGCGTAATGGGCGTCGTAAGCCTGATAAGCCTGATGCTATTGAAGGTGAGCTTGCTTGTCGGCCTGGGTCTTGCGCCCGCAAGGACGACCGGCCTGCTTCTTTCCTGCGTCTTAAGCCGCTGGTCTGCGGTTTTGGCGATGTTTTTGTTTCCCTACGCCCGTCAAGAGGGCAAAGCCAAAGTTTTTATGGAGGGCATGGAACCGGGGATCGTCCTGTTTGCTTCTTTCACAGCGCTCATATTCTCGGTTGCCGCCTGGGGCTTAAAAGGCTTGCTTGCCTTTACGGTCATCGCCGGCTTTACCTGTGCAAGCGGCAGGTTTATCGCCAACAGGATCGGCGGGATAACCGGAGATACCCTGGGGGCGGTCATTGAATTAACGGAAACCCTGGCTCTCTGTATGGTCTGCCTCGGCTAAAAAAGGACAACGATGGATAATTCGGCGGCAATATCTTCCTGGAGCGGCGGTAAGGACAGCTGCCTGGCTTGTTATAAGGCAAGGCAGCAGGGGTATGACGTAAAATACCTTCTGAATTTCATTTCCCGGGAATCGAGGCGAGGATGTTTTCACGGCCTTGAAGGCAGGCTCCTGAAATTCCAGGCGGACCTGATCGGCATACCGTTGGTGCAAAAGGAAGTCAGCTCCGATATGGAGAAATACGAAGAGGAGTTCAAAGCTGCGGTCACCGAGTTCAGGGGCAGGGGTATCGGTACGATGGTCTTTGGGGACATCTATCTTGCGGAACACGAAAGCTGGATCGAGCGCGTCTGCGGGGACCTTAAGATCCATGCCCTGGAGCCGCTCTGGAATAACCTTCCGGAGAAGATCATTGATGAATTCGTCAGCCTTGGGTTCAAGGCGGTTATCGTCAGTTGCAAGGCAGACATCATGGGCAAAGAGTTCCTCGGCCGGACCGTAGACAGGGACCTGGTCAGAGAACTTAAGCAAAGGGGCATCTGCCCGTGCGGAGAGAAAGGGGAGTTTCATACCCTGGTGGTCGACGGCCCGATATTCAGGAAGCCGATCGAAATAATCGAGGCCGAGGCCGTCATCAAGGAAAGTTTCTGGAAGCACTGGTTTTTGGATATCAAAAGGTACGCATGAAGGCACCTATCGGAAAACTATTCCTTCCGGCAGCATTGGCGTTGGCCGTCTGGTCGAGCGTCTCTGCGCAGGACGTTGAATTGGACCGGATTGTCATTACCGCTTCCCGCGTGGAAGAAGACAGCTCCGGCGTCGCCCGGAATGTCGACGTGGTCACCAGAAGAGACATTGAAAGGAGCCAGGCACAGGACCTCTCCGGGCTCTTGACCGATTTTACCTCCGTCAACGTAAGCGATTACGGCGGCCTGGGCGCGTCCAAAACGGTCAGGATGCGCGGCTCAACTTCCAGCCAGGTGCTGGTTTTAGTGGACGGCAGGCCGATCAATAGCCCCCGCGACGGCCAGGCGGATCTGAGCGCCATCCCGTTAGACAATATCGAGAGGGTCGAGATCGTGCACGGGCCCGGCTCAAGCCTCTACGGGTCAGGCCCTATGGGCGGGACGGTGAATATCATTACGAGGAATCCGCCCGGGGAAAAACAGAAAACCGAGCTCTACTCCAGTTTCGGCACCTTCCGGACGTACACCGAACGGCTCTCGCACGGCGCCAGGGTATCCGGATTCGGTTATCTGGTCACCAGCGGCTATCAAAGTTCCGCCGGTTTCCGTGCGAATACGAAGCTCGAAGCCAAGGATGCCAATACCAAGCTTACCTATAAATTCAACGACTCCAACGACATAACTTTAAATTCCGGGTTTTACCGCAGCAGGCTGGGTTCTCCCGGCAGCATTGTTTCTCCGGATTTCGACGATACGCAGAAGAACACAAAAAAGTTTATCGACGCAAGCTGGGGTTTCAGGCCCGATGACGCCACGGCCGCCTCGATCAAGGCATACCAGAATTACGATCGCCTGGAATTCGACGAGAATACCGCGGGGTCTATCTTTGACGTTGCCGGCAAAAAAGACGTCCATATCACTGTCGTGCGGGGCTATGACGCGCAGTTCAGCAGGCGGTTTTCGGAAAGCTACCAGGGGATATGCGGGTTCAACTATGTCGGCAATTTCAACGACAGCACCTCATCGGCGAAGCACCACTATACCGTCCGTGCGGGTTACCTGGAGAATAAGATCGACCTGTTCGGCTCGCTTAAGTTGAATTTTGGCGCCAGGCTCGATGATTATTCGAACCTCGGCGCCGAGATCAACCCCTCTTTTAATTTTCTGTATTCCGCCGGCGACGCCCTGAAGCTGCGCGGTTCTATCAGCCGTTCTTTCCGCGCGCCCACTTTCAACGACCTTTACTGGCCGGATGAAGGCTGGGCCAAAGGAAACCCCCTCTTAAAGCCCGAGAAAGGCGTAACCAAAGAGATAGGCGTTCAGGTCGCCCCGCACAAGCGCTTCGGTTTCGGATTGACGTATTACCGCAGCGATTACGACAATCTTATCAATTGGGCAGAAGAGGCCGGGGTGTGGCAGCCGATGAACGTCAACTCCGCGGTGATAGACGGGATAGAGCTTGAGAACAAGATAAAAATCGCGGACAGATGGAGCCTGGATACGGGCTATACCTACCTGAACGCAAAAGATGCGGATACGCATAAGTATCTTATTTATCAGCCCAGGCATAAGGCCGACTGTTCCTTGAAATACAGAGACCCGCGCGGCCTTGCCTGTGAGCTTAAAGGGCAATTCACGGGCACCAGATTCCACGACGCCGCCAATACCATCGAAGTAAAAAGGTTCTATACGGTTGGCTTCAATGTGTCAAAAAAATGTAAATCCGGGATTACGTATTTTGCGGCAGTAGACAACCTTTTGGCGAAGAAGTATAATGTCATTCAGGATTACCCCATGCCGGGCTTCTCTTTTACCGGAGGGCTGAAGGCAGAATTCTAGCGTGAAAAATCCCGATATCGCCGCAAAGCTTGCTATCCTGTCGCAGGATTCTCGGTATGACCTTGCCTGCGCCTGCGCCACAAGAGACGATGAGCACCGCCGGCGCTCCCCGCAAGACAAATGGATATACCCTGTCGTCCTGCCTAACGGCGGCACCACGTTCCTTTTTAAGACGCTTTTGTCCAACGAGTGCGTCAATAACTGCGCATACTGTCCGCTCAGGACCGGTTTCGCTGCCAGCCGCTGTACGCTTACGCCGGAGGAACTGGCCAAGGTTTTCCTTGCCTATTATAAAGCCCGCAGAGTAAGCGGCCTTTTCTTAAGCAGCGCCGTCATGCGTAATCCCGATGACACCATGGAGCGCATTAACCGCGTGGCGCTTGGCTTACGCAGGGCACACTTCAGAGGCTACATCCATTTGAAGATCATTCCCGGCGCATCCGATGCCGCCATCCGGCAGAGCCTTGCCTTGGCAAGCGCGGTGTCCCTGAACATCGAAACTGCCGGAGAAAAAAACTTCAAGTATCTGAGCACCACCAAAAACTATCTTCGCGATATCCTAAGGCCGATACAACTGATCAGCCGCCTTACCGCAAAAGGTTCCGATTACCGCGGGATTAAGCACACTACGCAGTTCGTGGTCGGCGCCGCCCAAGAGACGGACAAAGAGATCATCGATTGTTCCTGGAAACTGTATAAAGAGCTGGGCTTGAACCGCGTATATTTCAGCGCCTACCAGCGCGGCGCAGGTTCCCCCCAGTTGCCCGGAGAACGCTCGCGGCTGACTAACGGCGAGCTTTTGACGCGCGAGCACCGGCTGTATCAGGCGGATTGGCTCATTCGCAAATACGGTTTTAAAGCCGAGGAGATCCCTCTTGACCCTCAGGGGAACCTCTCTATCGCCACTGACCCGAAAGAGCTCTGGGCATTATTGCATCCCGACTTTTTTCCGGTGGACATCAATAAAGATGACGCCTGGCGCCTGCTGCGCGTTCCCGGTCTAGGCCAGGTAATGGTTGAACGGATACTCGCATTCCGCCTGAACGGGACAAAGATCCGGTCTCTCGATGTCCTGGGAAAGCAGGTCCGCCTGCTTGAGAAAGCCGAACGCTACGTAACGTTCTAATTCCTTAAGGAATTCTATTGCCAAAATCGAAAAAGATGCTATACTCAAATAGTAAAGATTAGAGAATCTGGGCCGTAAAGGTAGGGTTGCTAACCTTTACGGTTTTTTATGCACCACCCGCAAAGATAATTATGATGACACACAAGACAACCAACGCACCTTTATTCCCGCACGAGGCCAATCATTCCGCGCCGAGCTTCTACGGCCTGGGGATTGCGCCGAAGATCCTCGATATACTTGAACGTATCAAGTTCAAAGTGCCGACCCCGATCCAGTTCAAAGCGATCCCCCTGGCAATTCAGGGCAAAGACATTATCGGTATCGCGCAGACCGGCACCGGCAAGACCCATTCGTTTGCTATCCCGATGGTGCAGCTGTTGGCGCAGAAAAAGGGCACAGGGCTGGTTCTTGCGCCTACCCGTGAATTAGCCATCCAGATCGACGAGGCTTTTCAGGGGATTGCGCACTCCTTCGGGATGAGGACGGCCTGCCTTATCGGCGGGGCTCCGATGGAGGATCAGGTAGAGGCGTTACGCAGGAGTCCCCGCATCCTGATCGCTACTCCCGGCAGGCTCCTTGACCACATGGGGCAGTGGAACGTCATACCGGATGAGGTGGTGATGCTGGTGCTTGACGAAGCAGACCGCATGCTGGATATGGGGTTTGCTCCTCAGGTCGACAAGATCCTGCGTTTCCTGCCGAAGGAAAGGCAGACGATGTTGTTCTCCGCGACCATTCCCAAAGAGGTTATGGCCATAGCCGCCAAGCATATGAAGCTGCCCGTGTCCGTGGAGATCGCCCCTTCCGGGACCATGGCGGAGCGCGTTACCCAGGAGCTGTTCATCGTCAAAAAAGACGCCAAGGACAAGCTCTTGAGCAGGCTGCTTGCGCAGTACCGGGGAGCGGTGCTTTTGTTTTCCCGCACCAAGCATAGCGCGCGTAAGATCGCGCGGTCGATCAGGGATATGGGTTACAGCGCCGCCGAGATACATTCCAACCGTTCCCTGCCTCAACGCCGCGAAGCGCTCGACGGTTTCAAATCCGGCAAATACAAGGTATTAGTCGCCACCGATATCGCCGCCAGGGGTATCGATGTCACCGGGATCGAGCTGGTCATCAATTACGACCTTCCCGACGATGCGCAAAACTATGTGCACCGTATCGGCCGCACCGCGCGGGCCGGGGCAGGCGGGCATGCGGTCTCTTTTGCGACCCCTGATCAGAGCCGCGATGTCCGGGATATCGAAAAGGTCATCCGGGTTTCTTTGCCGATTGCCAGGCATCCGGGGATCTCCCTGGAGCAGTTCTCGCCGCTAGAGAAGGCGCCTGCGCATAAGCAGGCAAAGGCCGGCCCCAGACAATGGCGCCACCGGCAGCGCAGGTTTTAATTCCTTCCCACAAAAAATTACCGTTAGTTAAAGGAGGCATTATGCGTAGAACAATAGCGTTAATCGTGGCGGTGCTGACGGTTTCATCTTTTGCGTACGCTTCGGGAGGAAAGAATTCCATACAAATAAAAGGCTCAGATACCATGGTGAATCTAGGCCAGGCCTGGGCAGAAAAGTATATGGCGGCCAATCCCGGGGAATTTGTCGCAGTTACGGGGGGAGGCTCGGGTACGGGCCTTTCCAGCCTTATCAGCGGCACCTGCGATATAGCCATGAGCTCGCGCAACATCAAGGAGAAAGAGATCGCCCTGGCGAAGGGTAAGGGGGTTAATCCCTACGAGGTCAAGGTTGCCCTTGACGGCCTGGCTGTCGTGGTCAATCCGAAAAATCCGGTAAGTAAATTGACCACGGAACAGCTTGCACAGATCTTCACCGGCAGGGTCGTTAATTGGAAAGAGCTGGGGGGAGAGGATAAAAAGATCGTCATCCTTTCCCGCGAGGTCAATTCCGGCACGCACGTCTATTTCAAAGAGCACATCTTAAGGAAGAACGACCCGAATTCAAAGGAGGAATTCGCCGCCTCTGCCCTTATGCTGTCTTCTTCCCAGGCTATTGCCGATGAGGTCGCCGGCAATACCGCCGCCGTCGGTTATTACGGAATGGGGTATATCTCTCCTAAGCAGAAAGCCATCCTGGTAGCAAAAGACGAAAAATCGGAATACGAAGCCCCGACCATAGAGAATGTGGTCAACGGGAAGTATCCGATATCCAGGCCTTTGTTCCTGTATACCAACGGCCAGCCGCAAGGCCTGGTGAAGAAACTGGTAGATTTCGTGCTTTCCCGCGAAGGGCAGGATATCGTGTTGAAAACCGACTTTGTGCCTATTGCCAAGTAATGCGCAAGCTTAAAGAATTCATTATCGAGAAGCTGATCCTCGTCTGCGGTTTGGCTTCGATCTTCTTCGTTATCCTCATCTTCCTGTTCCTGCTCAAAGAAGGCCTGGCGTTATTCGGCACGGTCACCCCGTCTCAGTTCCTTTTCGGCAAAAGCTGGTATCCCATTTCCGAGCCGGCGCAGTTGGGGATCCTGCCTTTGATCCTGGGGTCGGTCCTGGTGACTCTGGGTGCCGCGCTTATCTCGATCCCCATCGGAGTAGCCTGTGCGATCTACATCGCCGAAGTGGCTCCCGCAAAAACCAAGGAAATACTCAAGGCAAGCATTGAACTGCTGGCCGCGATACCCAGCGTCGTGCTGGGTTTTATCGGCATGGTAACCCTGGTACCTTTGGTAAAGACCGTTTTCAGGCTGCCTACCGGGCTTACCGCTTTATCCGGTTCGATCATGCTTGCCTTCATGGCCATGCCTACGATAGTTTCCATTGCCGAAGATGCCTTGTATTCCATACCGAAGACCTATAAGGAAGGCGCCCTGGCCCTGGGCGCTACGCATTGGCAGGCGATCTGGCGGGTAATGCTGCCTGCGGCTTCATCCGGGATCCTGGCAGCAGTGATGCTGGGGCTGGGCCGGGTCATCGGAGAGACCATGGCGGTGATGATGATTACCGGCAATGCCGCGGTTATCCCGCATAGCATCCTGCAGCCGGTGCGCACGCTTACCGCGACCATTGCCGCGGAAATGGGCGAGGCGGTGGTAGGCAGCGAGCATTACTTTGCGCTCTTTGCCGTTGGCATAGTTCTATTTATTATCAGTTTTGCGATCAACGTAACTGCGGACCTGTTCCTGCATAAGAAAAGATAATGAAGAATCCCCGAAGGGCACAAAAGATCGCGTTTTCCTTCCTGTTCCTGGCGACCCTTTTGATCGCGGTGCCGGTAGGCTTGATCGTGGTTATTATTATCGTAAAGGGCCTGCCTGCGATAAGCTGGCAGTTCCTGACGGACATCCCGCGCCAGGGCATGCGCAGCGGAGGGATCTTTCCCGCCATCGTCGGGACGATATACCTGGTTTTGGGTGCGATCAGTTTTGCGCTGCCGATCGGCTTGCTGGCGGCTATCTACTTAAGCGAATATTCCCGGGACAACTTCCTGAACCGCATGGTTAAGCTGGCCATCGTCAATCTGGCCGGCGTGCCTTCGGTGGTCTACGGGCTTTTCGGCCTTGCGTTGTTCGTAGTCTTTTTTAAATTCGGCGCTTCGATTTTATCCGGTTCGCTTACCTTGGGGATCATGATCCTGCCCATCATTATCACGGCTTCGCGCGAGGCTTTGGAAAGCGTGCCGTATTCTTTCCGCGAAGTAAGCTATTCGTTAGGCGCCAGCAAATGGCAGACCATCCGGAATATCGTTTTGCCCAATGCCATCCCGGGGATATTGACCGGTACGATCCTTGGGTTAGGCAGGGCAGCCGGAGAGACCGCGCCTATTTTATTCACGGTAGCGGCTTTCTATCTGCCGCAGCTTCCCGATTCGCTTTTTGACCAGGCCATGGCCTTGCCGTACCACCTGTATGTGATCTCCACTCAGGTTCCTAATGTGGACGAGAAGATGCGTTACGGCACGGCATTGGTATTGCTGGTGCTGGTGCTGTGCATGAACCTGGTAGCGATAATCATCCGCTATCAATTCAGGAAAAAGAAGAAATGGTGAAATTCGACGTACAAAACCTGAGCATCTGGTTTGGCGCCGTCCAGGCCTTGAAAAGCGTACGTATGCAGATTCACGCCAATGAGATCCTGACCGTTATCGGCCCGGCCTCCAGCGGCAAGACCACGTTCTTAAGGATGCTCAACCGCCTGGATGAGCTTGAGCCGGGATTCAGGATGGCCGGCGCCGTAGGGCTTGACGGCAACGACATTACTACGATCGATGCGCAGCTGCTGCGTAAAAAGGTCGGCATGGTGTTTGCGCTTCCGCTGCCGCTGCCCTTGTCCATATTCGATAATGTCGCCTATGGCGCAAGGATGCACGGCGTGCATAAAAAGAAGAAGCTGCCGGAAGTCGTAGAGTCGGCTTTAAAAGAGGCGTATCTGTGGGAAGAAGTGAAAGACAGGCTGGGGCTTTCCGCTTTCAAATTGTCCGGAGGGCAACAGCAGCGGCTCTGTATCGCCCGGACCCTGGCCGTGGAGCCGGACGTGATCCTGTTTGATGAGCCCTGTTCGGGCCTTGACCCTATTTCGACCGCCAAGGTGGAGGAGGCGATGCTTAAGTTAAAGCAAGCCTACACCCTGGTGCTGGTGACCAACAACGTCAAGCAGGCGGCGCGGGTAGGGGACAGGACGGCGTTCTTCTTAAGCGGAGAGCTCATTGAGGTCGGAAAGACCGAAAAGGTTTTCACCGCACCGGCCGATAAGCGCACGGACGGTTACATCCGGGGGAAGTTCGGTTAATGGAAGTTAAGGTTGATCATCTGGATCTTTGGTATACCGATTTCCACGCGCTCAAGGACGTCAATGCCTCTTTCGGCCAGAAGCGGATTACGGCGATCATCGGCCCTTCGGGGTGCGGCAAGTCGACGCTGCTGCGTACCTTTAACCGCATGAACGACCTGGTGGAGGGGGTGCGCACAAGCGGCCAGGTCCTTATCGACGGCACGAATATCCTGGCGCAGGATACGGACCTGGTGGGCCTGCGCAAAAGAGTAGGCATGGTTTTCCAGCGGCCGAACCCTTTCCCTCTTTCGGTCTATGAAAATATCGTTTTCGGCCCCCGGGTCCACAGCGAAATGAAAAAATCCGCTCTTGATGAGATCGTGCAGCAAAGCCTGCAATCGGTGCTGCTTTGGGATGAGCTCAAAGACAGGCTTGATGAATCGGCATTGGGCCTGTCCCTGGAGCAGAGGCAGAGGCTCTGCATTGCCAGGCTCATCGCGGTAAAACCCGATATGCTCCTGATGGATGAACCCTGTTCTACCCTGGACCCCCAGGCAACGCAGCGGATCGAGGAGCTGATGCGGGAACTGAAAAACAATTATACCATACTCATCGTGACGCATAATATGCAGCAGGCGGCGCGCGTTTCCGATGATACCGGCTTTATGCTTCTGGGAGAGTTGGTGGAATTTGCGCAGACGCAGGAGGTATTCACCGCGCCGAAGGATAAAAGGACCGAGGAGTATATTACGGGGAGGTATGGGTAATATTTTCGCGAGATAAAAGCTTAAGGTGCTCAAGGAGGGATGAAAGATGGAGAGACATTTTGATCAGGAGTTGAAGGACCTGAACAAGGAGATCCTGCAGATGGGGGTCTTTGCGCAAGAGGCGATCTTTAAGTCCGTCGAGGCGCTCGAAAGGAAAGACAAAGAACTGGCGCGCGGCGTTATCGATGATGACGTGCGTATCGACCGCCTGGAACTGATTATCGACGAGAGGTGCGTAGATTTGATCGCGCGGTACCAGCCTATGGCCAAGGACCTGCGTTTTATCACCACCGGCATGAAGATAAACGTAGAGCTGGAAAGGATCGCCGACATAGCCGTGGACATCGCGCAGCGTACGCTTGAATTAGTGGATAAGCCCCTCTTAAAACCGCTGGTCGATATACCGAAATTGACCGGCATAGCCCAGAATATGGTCAGGATGGCGATCGACGCCTTTGTCCAGGGTGACGGTGACCTGGCCAGGAAGGTCCTGCTTTCGGATTCCGAAGCGGACAGCCTGCGCAACCTCATCCAGAAAGAGCTTGTCGAAGATTATATGGTCAAAGAAGGCGATACCGCCCCGCGGGCCGTCCAGCTGTTGCTGATAGCCCGCTTCCTGGAGCGTATCTGCGACCATGCAACCAATATTGCCGAGGATGTCATCTATATGGTGCAGGCCGAAGTGGTGCGTCACCACCCGGAAAAACTATAGCGCACAAAGTAAAAATTACAGTTGACAAACGAAAAAAAGGTGGTATACTAAACTGCAGTGGTAAATAAGAGATTAGAAGTCTGGAGCCGGTAGGTTTTAGATAGCTAACCTTCCGGTTTTTTAATTTCTGTCATTATTTACCGCAAATATCAAAAGAAGGAGGTAGTACAGAATGGCAAGAGGTAAAGTAAAGTGGTTCAATAACCAAAAGGGTTATGGATTCATTACTCCCGAGTCAGGAAGCGACGTGTTTGTGCATCACACTGCAATCCAGGGCGAGGGGTACCGTTCTCTCGAAGAAGGACAGGAAGTGGAATTTGAGATCGAAAAAGGTCCCAAAGGAGAGCAGGCTACGAAAGTAGTTAAAATATAACCTAAAAAAACAAGTGAGCCCGGTTCCTCACATGGTGCCGGGCTCTTT
>Ga0335071_10000187_pt1 | contig 71953 bp, 58 predicted proteins | sample Lox_Sample_15_FD_206724 | JGI IMG/M metagenome (GOLD analysis project Ga0335071, IMG submission 206724) | Soil microbial communities from Loxahatchee National Wildlife Refuge, Florida, United States - Lox_Sample_1.5 | ecosystem: Environmental > Terrestrial > Soil > Wetlands | place: USA... | reverse complement strand
TATAGTGCAAAAAACACGGGTATTTGCAAAATTAAAGGTAAACAACCGCCCAATGGATTGACTTTATGGATCCGATATAAATCCATCATCTCTTTATTTAATTTTTGCGGATTATCCTTGTAAATTTTTCGCAGTTCTTCAATTTTTGGTTGCAATACCTGCATTTGTTTCATTGAGCGCATTTGTTGTAAAGAAAGAGGATAGAGCAAAAGAGAGATGCAGATGCTAAAAAGTATGATTGCCCAACCCCAATTATGCGCTATTCCATAAAGCCAATCTAAAATTTGAATTAATATGTGAGAAATAAAATCAAAGGTTCCGAAATATAAAACTGCAGTATACTCTGGATTGATTTGATTGATTAATTTTAATTCCTGTGGCCCTAAATAGATACGAAATTCTTGCACACTAGTTTTTCCAGTCTGTATCGTAATCGCTTTTGCGCTTAGGCCTATTTCCGATTCTTGTGCATTGATTTTACGTACAAAAGCAGAATAACCCGGAGATTTTGGTTGAATAATATTACAAAAATAATGATCTCGCAAACCTAAAAAGCGGATATTCTCAAAAATAGCATCTTTTTTAGCGCCGTTATGTATTGTTTTATCCGAAGTAACTACAGTAATATCTTTAAACCGGGTCTCAACTTGGTCTCCAGAAAAGTCTAAAATCCCAAGAATAATACCGGGATTAAACTCAATCTCCTTAGTGGATAAGTTTTGTACTTCTATATATAAATCTATGGTATAATTTGAGTTATGAAAAATAAAACGTTTAATAACCTGTTTATCCTTATCTCGATGGACAAACAGCGCAGTATCGGAAGAGCTATTTTGTCGCTTAAAAAGCAAGTTTTTGTCAGTCAAGAGAAATCCTGATTTTAACGAAAAGTCGTAATTCTGGTATTTTTTAAAAACTGTATGTTTAATGATTGCAAGCTGTTCTATAAATACAGGCTCACCTTTATCTTGCGGAAAAATAAAGGTAGTGGCGGGAGTTTCCGGTGCTTCCTCCGGAACAGCGGCAGGCAGAGATGTCGCCGGCGAAGGCGCGATCGACGGCTGGGAGGGTTTTGGTAGGGATACGGACCTTAAGGCTGTATTCTCCGGAGGCCGAAGCCGCGAAACAAGCGCCGACCACCCGAATATTACTAAAAAGGACATTGCTATTGCGATAATTGTACGTTTTTCCATGGTTTACTCTAGAGGGTCATATCCGGAGTGCGAAGAGAAGGGATGGCATTTACACAGGCGCCTCACCGCTTTTGCCGCGCCGACAACGACCCCGTATTTTTCAATTGCCTGCTTGGCATACTCCGAGCAGCTCGGAAAGAAGCGGCAGCAGGGTGGCAACGCAACCCGAAGGCATTGCTGATAGAAAGCGATAGCACTAAGACAAGTGCGCGAAAGCATTATATGGAGATTCTTTTTCGGCCCTGTTTCCGTCGACGGGAAAGAACCGCCCTTCCCGACTTGGTGCGCATCTTAGCGCGAAAACCGTGGCGCCGTTTTCCGACCAGATTCGAGGGGGTTTTTAAGTTTTTCTTCATTGTGTTGTCTCCGTTTTAAAAATTTTCATCATTATAACACAAGCCCGCCCTAAGTCAACAGCCTCGGGCTTAATTTGAAGGACGATTGTAACACACAAATTACTGCCGGTCAAGATAAACTATATTTTTATTTTCTAGAGGCAAGATATTATATTTTTATTGACGCCTCGCAGAAAAGCAGTATAATAATGCGCGCTTAACTTTGTTGCTTGCAGATATCTTTTTCTCTGTTATAATATTTTCCACAGGTTTATTCAAGTTGTGCATAAACTGTGGATTGTGTGCAAAGGAACTAGTTGTGGCCCGCACCGACCTTCACCACGCATGGGATAAGGCTAAAACACACCTCAAGGAACACCTCGGAGAGACCGTGTTTGAAACCTGGATCCTGCCTTTAAAGCCAGTGCTGCAGAGCGAGGGGGCATTAAGCCTGGCTGCTCCAGATGCCTTCTTTCGAGACTGGGTAGAAAAACACTACAAGGCAGATATAGGCGAGGCCCTGCGTGCCTATACTAAAGAAGAGGTAGTCGTATCCTTAAGCATTGCTCCGGCCGGTGGCCAGCCGGCAAGCAAGCCGCACGCCGCTACTCCGGGGCGCGCCGCCGAACTGCCGGATAGCTTTAGTTTAAACCCCCGCTATACCTTTGAAAATTTTGTGGTTGGCCCCTCGAACCGGCACGCCCATGCGTATTCCCTGGCCGTGGCCGAATCCCCCGCCAAGACGTATAATCCTTTGTTTATCTATGGCGGCGTGGGCCTGGGGAAAACCCACCTTATGCAGGCTATCTGCCATTACATCAGAAGCAAGAGCCCCACTCATGTCAAGATCTGCTATATGACCTCGGAGAAGTTCACTAACGAATTAATCGACGGCATTCAACATCACTCCACATCGGCTTTCCGCCAGAAATACCGCAGCGTCGACGTGCTTGTTATAGACGACATCCATTTTATCGCCGGCAAAGAATCCACCCAGGAAGAGTTTTTCCATACCTTCAACGCGCTGTTCGACGCGCACAAACAAATCATCATTTCTTCCGACCGGCCGCCGAAAGAAATCGCTAACCTCCAAGACCGCCTGGTGTCGCGTTTCAGTTGGGGCTTAACCACCGATATTCAGCCGCCTGACCTAGAAACCCGGGTCGCCATTTTGAAAAAAAAGATCGAGCGGGAACCGGTGGCCGTACCGGATGAAGTTATATTTTTTATCGCTCAGCTGATAAAAACGAACATCCGGGAGCTGGAGGGGGCGTTGATACGTATTATCGCTTATTCTCTACTGGAGGAAAAACCCATTACTTTGGAACTGGCCAAGGGGGTTTTAAAGGACCTTCTGAAAGAGCCGCAAAAATTGATTACGGTTGATTTTATACAGCGGTGTGTGGCGGAAGAATTTGGCCTTACGCTGCATGACTTAAAAACAAAACGCCGCAACAAGACCGTAGTCTTTCCTCGGCAAATTGCTATGTATTTGAGCCGAGAAATGACGGATTTGTCCTTACCGGAAATCGGGGAACATTTTGGGGGTAAGGACCATACAACGGTTTTGCATTCATACAACAAGATTAAAGAGGAATTAGCCAAAAACGGGGGATTAAAAACCAGGGTCGAACGAGTTGTAAATATTATTAAACAGTGATTCAGGGGATATCCAGAGTTTGGTTTTTGCAAAACTACTGCAAAATTAACCAGTTAGTTTGTTTTCAACAGAAATGATAGATATTACTACGAATACTATTTAAGTATTTAATACATATTAATAATAAAGGAGCTGGGTATGAAGTTCAAAATTGAAAAAGATGTTTTGCTCAATGGGATACAAACCGTACAAAACATTATTACCCCTCGTGCGGTCTTACCTATATTGTCAAATATCCTTATTGAGGTTAAAACAGACAGTTTGCGCCTAGTTGCTACGGATTTGGATATTGGTATAACCTGTGTAATACCTGTGAACACTCAAGAGGTGGGGGGTATCACAATCCCCGCAAAAAGATTTTACGATATTATCCGAGAGCTACCCAGCGACACAGTGTTAATAAACACTAAAAAAAACAACTTGGTGGTAATTGAAACCGATATGTGCCAATTTAAAATTATGGGGTTGGCAAGCGAAGAGTTTCCTAAGCTACCTGAATTTAAAGATAAGGAAGCGATCCGCTTGGATCAGGTTACCCTGAAAGAGATGTTGGGGCTTACCTCATTTGCGGTATCTTTTGACGAGAGCCGGTATATTTTAAACGGCATCCTTTTTAAAATCAACAAAAACACCCTTACACTTGTTGCAACGGATGGTAAGCGGCTGGCAATCATAGAGAAAAAACTCAAACACGAAGTAGAAAAAGACGTGCATATTATTGTGCCCATCAAGACCATCCATGAATTAAACCGCAACCTGAAAGACGAGGGGGAGGTATCTTTGGTGTTGGGGCAAAACCAAGCATTATTTGATATGGGGAACACGCAGGTTGTTTCGCGGCTGATCGAGGGGGAATTCCCCGACTACAAACAGGTCATACCGCAATCATCCCCCAATAAGCTGGGTATCGCCAGGGAAGAATTTTTGTTGGCAGTTAAAAGGGCAGCACTTTTGTCTACGCCCGATTATCAGGCGGTTAAATTGGAGTTATTCAAGGACAAGCTTGTGATTTCCAAGTCTACGCCCGATATCGGCGAATCCCGAGAGGAGGTCGCGGTTGAATACCGCGGCAAGGAAATGGTAATCGGTTTTAACCCGGCCTACCTTGCAGATGTATTGAAAAACATCCAGACAGAGAAAGTGGAGTTTGAGTTAACGGATAGTGAAAAGCCGGGCGTTATCCGTATTAATGGATATACCTATATCGTACTGCCGATGCGCCTCGGTTGATGAAAAATCATTTGAGTTTTGGGAAAATTAGTGTTATATTCAACGACCAATAAGCCGGTCTTTATCGGGATGCCGCGGTGGTTGAGAAAATTAAAGACACGGTCCAACAGGTAATGCACCAATGGGAAGCCAGGCAGCGCGCGCAGCCCGCAATTGACCCCCAGGCGCTGCTGGAAAAGATTGTTGCTAAACGAGAGTTGCCGCATGTGGGCGTCGCTTATTTTCGCAACGGCATCCTGGGCATCAAGGTCGACTCCTCGGCAAGGCTTTATAATCTCAACATGCAAAAAGAACAGCTTTTAACCAGGCTGCGTGCGTATGCAAAAACAGCCGTAAAAGACATTCGTTTCAGCATCGGAGAAATAAAGTGAAGAAACACAAAAAACAGATACCCGCCGCGCAGGAACATCCGACGCCCGCCAATCCCCCCAAGGATAACAAGCCCTACGATGCAACTACGATCCAGGTCTTGGAGGGCATCGAGGCAGTAAGGCGCCGGCCTGCCATGTATATTGGCGATACCACCATGCGCGGCCTGCATCATCTCGTATATGAGGTGGTGGATAACAGCGTTGACGAATCCCTGGCCGGTTATTGCAATGCCATCGAAGTAGTGGTGCATCCCGATAATAGCGTAAGCGTCACCGATAATGGCCGCGGTATCCCTGTGGACATACACAAGACCGAGAAGAAACCTGCGGTGGAGGTTGCGCTGACTACACTCCATGCGGGAGGTAAATTTGACCACCGCGTCTACAAAGTATCCGGAGGCCTGCACGGCGTAGGCGTGAGCGTAGTCAACGCCCTTTCAGAGTGGCTGGAAGTCGAGGTAAAGCGAGAGGGCAAGGTGCATCACCAGCGGTATGAGCGCGGCAAAACCGCTTCGAAACTGACCGTCATCGGCAAGAGCAACGCCACCGGGACCAAGGTGACGTTTAAGCCGGACAAAACCATTTTTCCGAAAATCGAATTTTCTTACGATACCCTGTCGCAACGCCTCAGAGAGCTGGCGTTTTTAAACAAAGGCTTAAAAATAAAGCTCACCGATGAGCGTACCGACAAAGAAGCGGTATTCGAATTCGGAGGAGGCATTGTGTCATTCGTTGAGTATTTGAACAAGAATAAAACCCCCTTGCACAACAAGGTGATATATTTCCAGAAAGAACAGGATGATGTCGTTCTTGAAGGCGCCCTCCAGTACAATGACGGCTATGCCGAGACGCTGTTCTCCTTCGCCAATAATATTAACACCGTAGAGGGAGGGACGCACCTGTCTGGTTTTAAGTCCGCGTTAACGCGCGCTATCAACCAGTACGCAAAAAACAAGAATATGATCAAGGATGATATTGGCATTACCGGCGATGACGTGCGTGAAGGCTTGACCGCAGTCATCAGTGTTAAGGTTTCCAATCCTCAATTCGAAGGGCAAACCAAGACGAAGCTGGGCAATTCCGAAGTAGAGGGCCTTGTTGCCTCCGCCTCCCTGGATGCCCTAAGTGCATATTTTGAAGAGACCCCATCCTTGGCCAACAAAATCATTGAAAAGGTTATCGTCGCCTCGCGTGCCCGCGAGGCAGCGCGTAAGGCCAGGGAATTAACGCGCAGGAAAGGTGCCCTGGAGGGCGCGGGTTTACCGGGGAAATTAGCGGATTGCTCCGAAAGAGACCCGGCGCTGTGCGAATTGTTCTTGGTGGAAGGCGACTCAGCAGGCGGCTCGGGTAAACAGGCGCGCGACCGCCGGTTCCAAGCCATTTTGCCGCTTAAGGGTAAAATCCTGAACGTGGAAAAGGCCCGGCTTGACAAGGTACTCTCTAATGAAGAGGTGCGTACCGTCATTACTGCCTTGGGCACCGGCGTTGGCGAAGAATTTGATGTTGCCAAGTTGCGATATCATAAATTGATACTGTTATGCGATGCGGATGTGGACGGCTCTCATATACGCACCCTGATTTTAACCTTATTATACCGCCAGATGCAGCAGCTTATTAAAGACGGCTATGTCTATATCGGCCAGCCGCCGCTGTATAAGATTAAACGCGGCCAGCGCCAAGAGTATATCCAGACAGAAGGGCAGATGAACGAGTTGTTGTTAGACCTGGGCAGGGAGGGTTTGAAGCTGAACAATCTAAAGACTAAGGATCTCTATACAGATAATCAACTTAAGGAAATATTAGCTCTATTGGTAGAAATGGAGCAATATGCTATAATTTTTAAGAAAAAGGGAGTAGATTTCTTAAAATACCTTAGTTTAAGACATCAAAAGACCAAAAAACTACCAATTTATAGGGTAAAAGTGGAGAGTAAAGACCACTTTGTCTATAATGATACCGAATTATCAAAGCTTACTGGCGGTGCCAAAGAAGAAGACAAAGCAGAAGTCTTAGAGCTTTACGAAGCCTCTGATATTGAGAAAATAATTACTAAACTGGAAAAACTTGACCTAGACGTAATTACGTATGATTCTGCGCAGGCCGTAGAGGATATCGCCGCCAAAAAAAATAAGAACGAAAAAAAGACCAAGGCCCTATACCGGATTGCCGAAGATAAAGAGCACTTTGATTTTTGTTGGCTGACTGAAGTGCTCGCGTTTGTAAAAAATCAGGCTCAGAAAGGCATGACGATTCAGCGGTATAAGGGCTTGGGCGAGATGAATCCTGATCAGCTCTGGGAGACAACCATGGACCCGGCAAAGCGGACCCTGCTGAAGGTTGAGCTTGAGGACGCGGTGGAGGCGGACAAGACTTTTACGGTCCTGATGGGGGACCAGGTAGAGCCGCGCCGAGAATTTATCGAAAGCTTCGCGCATCAGGTTAAAAATTTGGATATATAACGATGTATACCCTTAATGAAAAAATAGTCCCGGTTGATATTGAGCAGGAAGTCAAGGACGCCTACTTAAATTACGCAATGAGCGTTATCGTAGGGAGGGCGCTGCCGGACGTACGAGACGGTCTTAAACCGGTGCACCGCAGGATCCTCTATGCGATGCAGGATTTGAACCTCGACCACTCCAAGCCTTACAAGAAAGCCGCGCGCATCGTGGGCGAGTGTCTGGGTAAATATCACCCTCACGGAGACCTGGCGGTTTATGATGCCCTGATCAGAATGGCGCAGGATTTCTCTTTGCGGTATACCCTGGTTGAAGGGCAGGGCAACGTCGGCAGCATAGACGGAGATGCGCCGGCTGCCATGCGGTATGTGGAGGCGCGCCTGGCGGCTATTTCCGATGAAATGCTCAAGGATATAGAGAAAAATACCGTCAATTTCATGCCAAACTTCGATTCCTCGCTGACCGAGCCTACGGTCTTGCCGGCGCTGTTGCCTAATCTTCTGGTAAACGGCTCTTCCGGTATCGCAGTGGGCATGGCAACGAACATGCCGCCGCATAATCTGGTCGAAGTCGTCGACGGGATTACCTATCTGCTTGATAATCCGCAGGCCGAAGTAAAAGACCTGATGCGCTATGTCAAGGGACCCGATTTTCCCACCGGCGGCTTGATTTGCGGCCGGGAGGGCATCAAGGAGGCCTACACGACCGGCAAGGGGAAATTGACCCTGAGGGCGCGCGCCTCGATTGAAAGGCAGAAGCAAGGCAAGGACTCCATCATTATCACCGAGATACCCTACCAGGCTAATAAGGCCTCCATCATCGAGTCTATTGCCGCCCTGGTTGAAGATAAAAAGATCGAGGGGATTGCGGATATCCGGGACGAATCCGACAAGGAAGGCCTGCGCGTGGTCATAGATTTACGCCGGGACTGCGAGCCGCAGATCGTGCTTAATCAGCTCTTCAAGCATACGCAACTGGAAGTCACCTTCGGCGTTATTAACCTGGCCCTGGTCGACGGCAGGCCGCGGATACTGGATTTAAAACAGCTGATGCACCAATACGTCCTGCATCGTAAAGAAATCATCCGCCGACGTACTATTTTCGATTTGGAGAAAGCCAAGCAGCGGGCGCATATCCTGGAAGGATTGAAGATCGCCATCAAGTTTCTGGACCGGGTCATTAAGATCATCCGGACCAGCAAGAACGTCGCCACGGCCAAAGAAGCGCTCATGGATACCTTCGATCTGACCGATATCCAGGCACAGGCGATCCTAGAGATGCAGCTACAGCGGCTGACCGCGCTGGAAAGAGACAAGCTTGAGGCAGAATATTTAGAGTTAATCAAGAAGATCCAGCTGTATGAATCGATTCTGGCTTCGGAAAAAAAGATTGAGGGGATCATTAAGGAAGAACTCGAAGAGCTTAAGAAGAAATACGGCGACCAGCGCCTTACCGATATCGTGGCCGAAGCAGAAGAGATCGAAATAGAAGACCTTATTGCCGAAGAGGACGTCGTCATCACGATCAGCCACTCCGGCTACATCAAGCGGCTTCCCGTCAGCGGATACCGCAAGCAGAAACGCGGAGGCAAGGGCGTTACGGGGGCCGAGGTCAAGGAAGAGGATTTTGTAGAGCACTTGTTTGTCGCCTCGACCAAAGATTATCTACTGATTTTTACCGATAAGGGCCGGGTGCACTGGTTAAAGGTCTATGAGATCCCGCAGGGAAGTCGTATTGCCAAAGGCAGAGCAGTCATCAATCTTTTGCAACTCGGCTCCGATGAAAAACTCAGCGCCACAATCCCGGTCAAGGAATTTTCCGAAGATAAATCCCTGGTTATCGTAACCAAGCTCGGGTTGATCAAGAAGACCCGGCTCAATGAATACGCCAATCCCCGCAAGGGGGGCATTATCGGCATTACCCTGGAAGAAGGCGATGAGTTGATCGGGGTTAAGCTTACCGACGGCAAACAGGAATTATTGCTTGCCACTCGTCAAGGCAAGGCCATACGCTTTCCTGAATCTCAGGTGCGGGATATGGGCAGGGCCGCTAAAGGCGTCAAGGGCATATCTTTGGCTAAAAAGGACGAAGTTATCGCCATGGAGGTCCCCCACAAAGAAGCGACAGTGTTGACCGTCAGCGAGCTTGGCTTTGCCAAGCGCACCCCGGTTGAGCAGTATCGTAAACAGAGCCGTGGCGGCAAGGGGATCATTAACGTCAAGGTGGCCTCCAAAAACGGCCAGGCGGTAGCCTTAAAAATGGTTTCGGATCAAGACGAATTGATGGTTATTACCCAGAACGGGATGTTCTTGCGGTGCCCGGTTAAGGATATCCGCAGCAGCGGTCGTTCTTCGCAGGGCGTGCGGTTAATAAAATTGGCAGATAAAGACAGGGTTTCTTCGGTTGCGCACGTCATCGCTGACGAAGAGGAATGATAAGGGTCCCCATCGTCTAGCCTGGTCTAGGACAAGAGCTTTTCAAGCTCTCGACCGGGGTTCAAATCCCCGTGGGGACATTTAATCTTATGTGCGGAATAGTCGGATACATCGGTTCACGGCCTGCCCAAGATATATTATTAAACGGCCTTAAACGCCTGGAGTATCGCGGCTACGACTCAAGCGGGATGTGCCTGTTCCTGGATAAGAAGCAGGCGCTTTCCCTGCGCAAGCTCCCCGGTAAAATCAAGGACCTCGAAACATTATTGCGCAAGAAGCCCCTTTCGGGAACTCAGGGGATTGCGCATACGCGCTGGGCTACGCACGGCGCGCCCAATCAAGCCAATGCCCATCCCCATCTTGATTGTAATGGCGAAATAGCCATTGTCCACAACGGGATTATCGAGAACTACCTGCAGCTAAAAACCCAACTGATTAGGCAGGGGCACGTCTTTAAAAGCCTCACCGACACCGAAGTCATCGTGCACCTCATCGAGGGCTTCCTGGCGCACCACAGTCTCGAAGAGGCGGTACGCAGGGCGGTCCTGAAACTGGAAGGCTCTTTTGCCCTTGCCGTCATCTCCCGGAAAGACCCCGACAAGCTTATCGGCGTGCGTTCCGGCAGTCCCCTCATCGTAGGCGTAGGCAATCAGGAAAATTTTCTGGCCTCTGATGTACCGGCGATTCTGGAATCGACCAAAGAAGTGGTTTTCTTGGAAGAAGGAGAGATGGCAGTCCTCAGGCGCGACGGCTACGCTATCAGCGATGTTGAGGGCAGGGCAATTTCGCGCAAGCCCGTCAGGATCGGCTGGGATATTGCCCAGGCCCAGAAGCAGGGATACCGGCATTTCATGCTCAAGGAAATCAACGAGCAGCCTGGGATCCTGGAGAATCTCCTGAAGATGCGCCTGGGAGCAGGTGGATGCATTTCGTTTGAAGAGCAAAAAATACCCGAGAGCGTTTTTAAAGATATAGAAAACATTACCATTGTTGCCTGCGGTACTGCGTATCATGCAGGCCTGGTCGGAAAATACGCCATAGAGTCGTTGTGCGCCATTCCGGTCAATGTCGACGTCTCCAGCGAATTCCGCTATCGCAGCCTTCTGTTGGATGATAAAACGCTCGTCTTGGCCATCAGCCAGTCGGGCGAAACCGCAGATACCTTGGCTGGGATAAGGGAGGCGAAACAACATGGCGCAAAAGTGCTTTCCATCTGCAATGTCCTCGGCTCAACCTTAACCCGCGAATCAGACGGGATCATTTATACCCATGCCGGCCCCGAAATCGGGGTAGCCTCTACCAAGGCCTATACCGCGCAGGTGCTCACTCTTTATCTGCTGGCGCTTTATCTGGCGAGAGCACGAAATGCCTTGCCCGCGGAAAAGATTCACGCCTACCTAAAAGAGCTCAAAAGAATTCCGCATCAGCAGACAAAGATCTTGGCAAGGCAGAATAGCATCGCCAGCCTTGCCAGGCGCCATTCGCATTTTGGCTCATTTCTATACCTGGGGCGCAACGTCAATTTCCCTTCGGCCTTGGAGGGCGCCCTGAAACTGAAGGAAATATCCTATATCCCCGCCGAAGGGTATGCTGCGGGAGAGATGAAGCACGGCCCGATCGCCCTGATCGATGAATACCGTGCGGTGGTCTGCCTTGCGCCCGCCTCGCAGGTATACGAAAAAATGATCTCGAACCTCCAAGAGATCCGCGCCCGCCAGGGCAGGCTTATTGTCATCGCCACTGCCGGAGACGCAAAGATCAAGGCACAGGCCCGAGAGGTGGTGTATGTGCCCGCATGCCACGAGCTTTTTTCGCCCCTATTGGTAGCATTGCCCCTGCAGCTTTTGGCGTATCATATCGCGGTCAAGCGCGGCTGCGATGTCGATCAACCACGCAACTTAGCCAAGTCCGTGACGGTAGAGTAATGCTCTATATCGTTGCCACGCCCATCGGCAATCTTAAAGATATCACCTTTCGCGCCGTCGAGATCTTAAAGTCCGTAGACCTTATTGCCTGCGAAGACACCCGGCATACCAAGATCCTGCTTGATCACTATGGCATCAAGACGCCGACCACCAGTTTTTTTCAGCACAACCGCATTACCAAGGGCGCCTACCTGCTTGAACTGCTCGCCCGCGGCAAATCCGTAGCTTTAGTTTCAGACGCCGGGACTCCCGGGATACTCGATCCCGGCTATAGCATTATTAACGCCGCTATAAAACGCCACATTCCGGTCACGGTCATTCCCGGCCCCACCGCTCTTATCGCTGCCCTGGTACTTTCCGGAAAGCCTGCCCACCAGTTTGTTTTCGAAGGCTTTTTACCGAATCGGCGCATTGCCCGCAGGAATCGGCTGGTCAGTCTTAACCAATTGCGCTGCACAGTGGTCTGTTATGAATCTTGCCACCGCATCCTGGATGCCCTTCGGGATATCCAAGAGGTCTTCGGCGACCGAGAAATCGTCGTGGCCAGAGAGTTGACCAAGAAGTTCGAAGAGGTCAGGCGGGGCGCGGCCGCAGACATCCTGGCGCAACTTACGTCCCAGAAAGCCCGCGGCGAATTCGTCATTATCTTCTAGCAAGAAACCGCTTTCTTAAATAGTCCCCCGGCTCTTGAAACATCCTTACCTATATTGCATACTTTAAGATAGATTAATACACTAACAACCCATTATCGCAAAAATGTCACGGAAGATTTATAGATTTTTATCTTTTCTATTATGCCTTTCCTTGATCTTTCAGCAATCCGGCTTTGCGCAAATAGCCGGCCAGCTCAACGCCTCTGCCTGCCTGCTTAACCTAAGCAACATTATTGTTGCCGACAAATTCCGCCCCCTGCATTTAAGGGCCCTTTCCTACGACAGCGCGCATAATAACTTCCGGCTTCTTCTGGATAAAGGGGACGTCAAGGAGCTTAAGGATGACCTCGTGAAGGATTCCACGCAGAAGCTCATGGAATACTTTTTTGTCGGCATTACCTTGCCTAACGAAGCATTTTGGGTCAACTTGCGGCCGGATTCCGAAAACGACATTATCGATGACGAGCTGGCAAAGACCGACCTGGGTAAAGTTTTGCTTGAAGCAGACCTGCAGCTTAAAAAGGATACGGCGCGGCTGACCTCTCCCGAGAATCCTCAGGGCAAGTTGTATTGGGATAAGCTTTATCAGAAGGCCGAAGAACTGCTGGGCCAGTCGGATACGAATATACCCGCTTTAGTCAGGCCGTGGATCGTACCCGGAGAAGTTATTATCCGCGAAAGCCAGAGCAGCGCCTATGTGTACAAAGCCACGCTTAAGGTTATGCTCGAAGAAGATTATCTCCAAGGTACAGCCGCGTATGCTTTCGATGACCCCCGGCTGAAAGCCCTAAACGAGTATTCCTCTCAGCTGCTTCGAGAACTGATACTCCCGCAACTAACCCGGGAGATCAACGCCTCCAAAAAATATGCCGCACTAAGACAGGCCTATTACTCTCTGATTCTGGCTCAGTGGTTTAAATCCCGCTTCCAGCTGGTTAACCAAAAGAATCTCAACCAGGGTCTTGTCTCCAAAGTCCCCTGGTCGAAGGCCGCTTACTTTAGAGCCTACCAGAAATCTTTTCAAGACGGAGAATACAAAATCCAGGATACCATTTACACCGCCAGCGGTCCGGGCATCCGAAGCTATATCAGCGGAGGGATGAATTTAGCGCTACCCGCAAGCAGCGCAGTCTTTACTTTGCAAAACAATAGGCCGATTACGGCAAGTGCGACAACGCTGGTCGTTGGCTATGACGGATCAATAATGGTCTCTTTGGCCGGTAAACCAGCTCAATCGGTCAGTTCGTCCATCGACGATGCTCAAGCTTCGTTTCCGTTCATGCATGAGCCTGACACGGCGGTATATCGGGCTTTGCAGCAAGCCCAGGGCAGATTTACCCATACATACGCTAATGGAAAGACGCAGGATTTTGAATTGACTCTCAGGGAAGCCCCTGGCCGCTATAATACTCAAGTTGTATTGCGCCTGCCGGGTTCGCAAGAAGAGGCGGGTTATCTTGAGCTGACTACCTCCGAAGACAATGATACGATAGAAGCGGGTTGGCTCTGGAGAAACAAAAATTACCAAGGCCCGTCGATTTCCGTGCCTCTTTTAAGCAGGCTCCGCGAGGCACTCCCGGTCGGCAAAGCTCTGCATACCACTATTGGGGAAACGATAAGCCTAAGAGAATTAATGACTGGGCAAGATCTACATCATAAGGATCAAGCAGGCTTACAAAAATCAAAAATAGAATACCTTAAGGATACAAACATCGGAGAGAAAATTCAGGCTGCTGGCTGGCAGATAGACAGGGTTTTTTATACGGATGCCGAAATAGGCGAGGCACACGCTGAACCGGTAAGAGAGGCCTTGACGCAAGATGTGCCTAGAGACCTTAGGCCAGGAGAGCAGGGCTTGCCGCAAGGCTGGCTGCATGTATGGCTTAAGCCGGTACAGGACAGGACAACGCAACCCATGGATTACGGCATTGATGATGACGGTTCGCAAGGGGCCTCTTCGTCATTAACCATGATAGAGCAGCATATTGATGTCGATGCGATCGCCCGGCAATTAGGGATTTACAGGGACAATAGAGAAGCAATACTCAACGCGTTTAACGATGTTGCTCGCAGTGAACACGCGGTGCGCGGCTATGCCACCATTATTCATAACGAACAATTACTGGCTAGGGTTGTGGGAGGATTGAATCAATTCTCTTCACCGAAAATGAGCTCATATCTTTGGCATGTCTCATTGGTGCTCTCGGAACTTCGGGACGAAGGGCTGGCAGAATCCATAGTCGATGGCTTATTCCAGCACCCGGCATACCTGGTCGACCAAATGTTCGCTTCCGGGGCCAGCACGGGCTATGCCTTTTCTTTTTTCTCGGCATTTTTACAAAAGTTCCTCCCGGCCTTATACGACAGACATATCCCGGTAACTCCTGCTTTAGTGCAAAGCGTCTTTCGTTTAAGCGATATCGATGCGGTTGTGTATGCCAAAGCGTTTGAATACGAGCATCAATATCCCGGCGAGATCGACCAGATTATTAAGGGCATCGTAGCAGCTTCAGATGTGGGCACCCTCCAGGTGCGCCAGGCCATCGCCGACCTTCTTTTTGTTATCGATGACAGCTTCTTCAAAACGACCGTTGTCCACCCCGAGTATAATTATCAAGAAGATGAGCCGATAGGGATCTTCCGGGATAGAAAACTATTCGAGAGCCAATTTTTGGACACGCTACCGTTGCCCGTAGAAAGCCCGTCGACGCCGCGTCAACCCTTGGCCCAGATAACATCGATGCAAGAATTTCAGGATTTGTTTACGCCGGAACGCGGCCCCGGTTTTCGGGTCGAGGGGGAAAGGGTGATATTTTTAGGCGATCGTGCCGTAAGAAATTTTATAGCACGACATCAAGTTGATATCGTCCCCCCGGGAGAATACGCCGGCCTCGCCAGCCGGTGGACTACCGATAGCTTATTAGCGGCTGCGCAGGATTTCTATACGGGCGCAACAGCAGTATTGCTTTCAGAAAGCGGGAAGCTATGGTTTTTCAAAGAATGCAGCGACAATGCTACCGCACAAGAGGAGCAGAGAAAAAGTCCCTTTAATGGCACGGAAGGCTTCAAGGCTTTTGTGGTCGGCAGGTATTACATAGCAACATTTGCGCTTGATTATCGGCCTCCTACCATCAAGCCAGAGCGGATGCGGCCGGCCCCCTACAATCGCATCGCGAAAACAGCACAAGAGGCAATAGATGCCGCTAGGCAACGCTCTCTGGGATCGGTAACAAATGATTTTGCCTCCGTCCATAACCTTGCCGACACGCAACTTTCTAATATGCTCGTGAAGTACACATGGAACGGCACTCTCATTGACGTAAAGGTGACGGATCAAATTGTGAGTGCCGAGATCAAGAAGAAATACGACCTAAGGCATTCGGGGCTTAGCTTTCCCGGCCAGGCGTCCTCGACAATAGAAGACTTTTTTCATCAAGGCGCGCTCGGCGTTGGCGCAGCTACGCAGGCCCCCAAGGTAGTATTTAGCCAACAATTATCGGAAGACCAGGTAGGGCTCCTGAAAAACGGCGGCGAGGTTCGGCGTACGCCCGAAGGCGGCCTCGCGATCATCGAGACGACCCAAGAAGAGAGGGCGCGCCCCACCTATAAACCGTGGCCTATTTTTGGTACCCATTTCGACGAAATCGACACCATTTTTAAGGGGCTTTTCCAGGAGTCTTTGGTACAAAAGATAATCAACTTGGCTCAGTCGCATCCGGAAAATCCGGTATATATTCTAGACTGGGGCGCAGGCAACGGATTGGCCGCAATAGAACTAGCCGAAAAACTAAAGAATTATAATGTGCGGATAATCGCCTTCGGTAATACCTATGTGCCGGAGTTTATGCCCAACACAATACCTCCTAACGTATTATTCCTTATCGGCGAAGCAGGCGATTTAGTCCGGGATTTAAAGGGCATGCTTCCCGCAGGGACTAAGCTAGACGCAATCATTAGCTATGCCGGCATACACGGCTTGTTAACGGAAGCAGACCGGGGGCGGGGGTTCCTGACCCGCGTTGCGGAGTTGGACACCCTACTGTCGAGCAATGGATTTATGGCGCTTCAGGTTGCGTTTCCGCACCGCATACAACTGCTCAAGGAGCTTACCCCAGCGCTGGAGGCACAGACATCTTTACAATTGAAGCTTCGAGAAGACCAGGGGCCAGAAAAAACAAACAACTTCGTGTTGCTAGAGAAGAAAAACCAAGATCTCCGCGCGGGCAGCCCTTCGGCATCTTCGCCGACAGGTATTGTTCCGCAAACACAGGGAGAGGTTGGCGGTATTGATTTTCGCAGCCTCCCCATACCCGCGCAATCGCCAACCTTCACTTTTACTCTTCGACAGCCGGTTCAGCTTATCCCCTCCGCTAAGCTCGGTGAATATTGGCAGGATATTCAAAAGTCCCTGCAGGACAATGCGATCCCTTCCAGTGACCGCATCCTAAACTACCTTCGGTCCTGTTGTGATAAAGAAGACGCAGCGCAGGAAATCGAAAAAATAGTAGCTTGCATTGCAGAGATCTTGCGCCTGGAAGAGGATCAGGTGGTCTACACCGACCCTGAAATGAAACAGATATTGGCCGTCCTTGAATCACAGATCTCGCTTCCTGAACTTCGTGCCGCCCTTTTCCGCCTGGACGCCACCCCCTAAACGCTGCAGTTGGTATTGACTTTGTGCCGTCCGTCCGTTATAATACCGTCATGCCTAAAATACTAAAGCTGGAATCCATCGAGAACGCCTCGGTTATACGCAAGTTCTCCGTTATATTCGCCCTGGTTTCATTCTTTCCCTTCGTTATCCTTGCTTCGCTCTTCTTTCTTTTAAGCCCCAAGGGCGGTTTGAGAATCGATTCCGGTTTATTCTTTTGGGCGGTATTTATCGCTGGGCTGCTGGCCTTTATCGGATTTTTGATCATGCGCAAGACGCTGGTCGGCTTGATACAGATAAGCCGGGACGCCCAGGATATCGCCAAAGGCAACTTATCTAAACGGATCGAGTTGGACGCGCACGGGGATAACGAAGTGAGCCAATTGGCGCGTACTTTTAATGAAGTCGTGCGGCAGCTGGAAAATAACATCAAGCAGCTTGAACAGTCGCGCGCCATGGTGCAAGAAGTGTTAATGCGGGTTGCCAGCGGCGTATCCTCTACCGAGAATGTAGACGCCTTTTTGGATTTGATACTCGAAACGACGGTGCATGCGCTCGATGGTAACACCGGCCTGCTCATGACTGTTGACGGAGAGCGCAACGAGCTGGTGGTAAAAAGTTCTTACGGCTTAAGCGATCTCTACGCGTCGAACAAGCGCATCCCCATCGACGAAGAGGTAGCGGGATGGGTAATCAAGCAGAAAAAACCCCTGCTTGTCCCCCGCCTGCACAAAACAGACGGCTCTGCCCCCAGCGTCCCTTCGGCGTTTGAGCCTCCACTTATATGCGCGCCGTTGGTATTCCAAAATAAAGTAGTAGGCGCGGTGTCCATAAGCGGAAAAAAGCAGGATATGCACTTTAAGGAAGACGAACTGATTATCCTTTCCAATTTGGCCTCGCAGGTCGCTTTAGCCATAGAGAACGCGCGGTTAAACGCCAACAACATCAGAGCATACCTAGAAACCATTACCGCCTTAGCCCTGGCCGTGGAGGCGCGTGATGTATACAGCCGGGGCCATTCTGACCGGGTTGGCGACTATGCCGTGAAAATAGCCCACACCTTGGGGCTTGACGAACGTAAAGTGCAGACCATCAAAGAAGCGGCGCAGTTACATGACGTCGGCAAGATCGGCATAAGCGATGACATTCTCAGGAAGCCGGATGATTTAAATGAGCTGGAACGCAACATCATGGAGCAGCATCCCATCATAGGAGAGGGGATCATCGTTCCTTTGCAGGGACTGGCACATTTAAAAGAGCCGGTTCGCCACCACCACGAATGGCTTAATGGCCAGGGGTATCCAGACCACCTAAAAGGAGAGGCCCTTTCGTTAGAGGCAAGGATCCTGGCGGTGGCCGACAGCTTTGACGCCATGATTACCAACAGGCCTTACCGTAAGGCCATGACTCCTCTTGAAGCCAAGGAAGACCTGCTGAAACATAAGGGCATCCGGTATGATGCGGCAGTGGTGGATGCGTTAATACGCGCCCTCAATCTTTAATTTACCTTGACAAAGACAGCCCCGGATGTTATAGTTATTAAGACACGCAACCTTTAAGCTGGCTCTTGAGAAGCTGGCAAGGGAAAAACCATGGGGATATACGACAAAAGAGCAGCCCAGCCGTAGGAAAACGGTTGGGTTTTTTTATGCCTACGCAAGAGAGGGGCTATGAAAGAAAAAGCCAGATTACTGGATAAAGAAGCCGTAGAGCGCAGCCTTATGCGTATTGCGCACGAGATTCTGGAAAAAAACAAGGGAACGCAAGAGCTGTGCCTGGTAGGGATACGCACGCGCGGCGCGTATCTGGCCAAGCGCCTCCAGGGGTGCATTGAGCAGATTGAAAAACAGACGGTACCGGTGGGGATATTGGATATTACGCTTTACCGGGACGACTTGACGCTCATTGCCCAGCAGCCGGTAGTGCATAAGACAGAAATCGAATTTGACATCACGGATAAGCATATCGTTTTGGTCGACGACGTATTGTATACCGGTCGCACGGTGCGGGCAGCGCTGGATGCGCTCATGGACCTGGGTCGGCCGAAAACCATCCAATTGGCAGTCTTAGTTGACCGGGGGCATCGCGAATTGCCCGTGCGCGCAGACTATGTAGGAAAGAACATTCCTACGGCGAAGAACGAAACCATAGAGGTTAGATTGCGGGAGCTTGACGCCGCAGACGAAGTGATCATTACCGAGAAAGGCTGAGGCCGGATGGCGAGCTGGGGAAGAAAAGATTTGTTGGGTCTTGAGGAGCTCAGCCGGGAAGAGATCGAGCTCCTTTTAGCTACTGCCGAGTCCTTCAAGGAAGTATCCAGCCGCGATATCAAAAAAGTCCCCGCCTTACGCGGCAAGACGGTAGTGAATTTATTCTACGAGCCGTCGACAAGGACGCGCGTCTCTTTCGAAGTGGCCGCCAAGAGGCTCTCCGCGGATGTCATCAACATCGCCGTTGAGACCTCCAGCGTGCGCAAGGGGGAGACCCTCATTGATACCGGCAAGAACATCCAGGCGCTCAAGGCCGATATTGTCGTGATGCGGCACAATCATTCCGGCGCAGCGGTAATACTGGCGCGGCACCTGGATATCAGCGTAGTCAACGCCGGAGACGGATGGCATGAGCATCCGACGCAGGCCCTGTTGGACATGTTCACCCTTAAGGAAAAGCTGGGAAGGATAGAGGGGTTACGGGTTAGTATTGTAGGCGACATCGCGCATTCGCGCGTGGCGCGTTCCAACATTTGGGGCCTGCTTAAATTAGGCGCCCAGGTGACCGTATGCGCCCCTAAAATGCTTATCCCGGTCGGCTTTGAACAGACAGGCGTGCGGGTAACCTGCGACATCGGCGAAGCCCTTAAGGACGCCGATGCGGTCAATGTGTTGCGGATGCAGTTTGAACGCGACGGAGAAAGCGCCTTCCCTACGCAGATGGAATACTTCAGGAATTTTGGTATCACCAAAGAGCGGCTTGCCAAAGCGAAGAAAGACATTATCGTTATGCACCCGGGCCCCTTGAACCGCGGAATCGAAATCGCCAGCGACGTAGCCGACGGCCGTAATTCCGTCATACTAGAACAAGTTACTAACGGCATCGCCGTCAGGATGGCGGTGCTGTTTTTGGTAGCCCAGGCAAGAGACGGGAATAATAATGAGCATACTGATTAAGAACGGTCGGGTTATCGACCCGTCGCGCGCAGTTGACGCAGTAATGGACGTGTTGGTGGAAAAGGCCAAGATATCCAAGGTCGCCGCCAACATTACGCAAAAGGCCGATACCGTTATCGATGCAGGCGGCAAAATTGTCATGCCGGGCATCGTAGATATGCACGTACACCTGCGGGAACCGGGCAGGGAAGACAAAGAAACTATCGCCAGCGGCACCAGGGCCGCTGCGAAGGGCGGAGTAACCAGCGTCCTTGCCATGCCTAACACCGATCCCGCCATGGATTCTTCGGGTAACATCAGGCTATTGCAGGGAATTATTAAAAAGACCGCCGGTATTGACGTGTTTATCTGCGGGGCCATTACTGCAGGCAGGGCCGGGAAAAAGCTGGTTGAGGTCTCAGTCTTAAAAAGACAAGGGGTTATCGCCATTTCCGATGACGGCGCTTCTGTTGATGCGGAAACGTTAATGCGGCAGGCCTTGCAGAAAGCCAAAACGCATAAGATTCTGGTTATCGCCCATTGCGAGGACAAGCTTTTGTCGGGGGAAGGAGTGGTGAACGCAGGGTTTACTTCAACGCGGCTGGGGCTGCGCGGTCTTCCCAGGGAATCGGAATACCGGCGGGTAGAAAGGGACGTTGGTCTTGCCAAAAAAACGCGCGCAGCCATCCATATTGCCCATGTCAGTTGCAGGGAATCGGTAGAGATCATCGCGGATGCGAAAAAGAAAGGCGTGTCGGTTACCGCAGAAACCGCGCCGCATTATTTTTCTTTAACCGAAGAGGCGCTTCTGGGCTACGATACGAATATGAAGATGAATCCGCCCCTGCGCAGCCCCGACGATATCCGGGCGATCAAGGAGGGGCTGCAGAAGGGCGTGATCGATGTTATCGCCTCGGACCACGCACCGCACACCGAGAACGAGAAGGATATTGAATTCGACCGCGCCGCGTTCGGGGTAATCGGGCTGGAAACGGAACTGGCCGTGAGCATCACCGAACTGGTTCGCCCAGGGCTGCTCAGCTGGACTCAATTGGTAGCCAAGTGCGCTACCAACCCTGGCCGGATCCTGGGTATCGGCAAGGGCAGCCTAGCCGTCGGCTGCGACGCGGATATCGCTGTAGTTGCTGCAGATACTCCCTGGACCGTCCGCAAGGAAGACATCGTATCCAAGTCAAAAAACTCTCCGTTTTTGGGAAGCAGGGTCTACGGTACGGTCGCCTGCACTATTTCCCGCGGCAGGATCGTCTACGCAGATGAAGCTTCTTCTCACCCAGGAACTGGGTAGATTGGCGACGTGGTTACGGATCTTGGGGTATGACACGGAATATACCACGTGCGCACGGCGCGGTTCCGTAATCATTCAGGCCCTTAGAGAAGATCGCATTATCGTTACCCGCAATCGCCGTCTCCCCCGGCCTGCCGGTTTTAAAACCGTGGTGCTTATCAGCGAACAGATACACGAGCAGATCCGGGAGGTCTTAAAACAGTTGAACGTGACCCCGAATTGCGATATGATGTTTAGTCGGTGTACTGTCTGTAACGAGGAATTAACCTCGGTAGAAAAAGAGAAAATACAGGACCGGGTACCGGAGTATGTCTTACGAACCCAAAATGATTTTCGTCTCTGCCCCCGCTGTCGGCGTGTCTATTGGCAGGGCACGCACTGGGGCAATGTCAGGCAGACTTTCACCAGGCTAGGACTATAGGAGATATGGAATTTATAGCCGATTTTCACATCCATTCCAAGTACTCCCGCGCCACCTCTAAAGATATGGATGTCGTCCATATCGCCGAGTGGGCTAAGATCAAGGGCATTACCCTGATGGGCACGGGCGATTTCACGCATCATTTATGGCTGGAAGAGCTTAAGAATACGCTGGAGGATTTAGGCAACGGCCTGTTTAAGTATAAAGATATATATTTTATCCTGACCAGCGAGGTAAGCAGTATTTATTCCAAGAAGGGAAGGACATACCGTATCCACAACATGATTTTCAGCCCTTCCTTTAAGACCACCGACAAGATCAATGCCGTCCTTGCGCGCCGGGGGAACCTTGCCTCTGACGGCAGGCCCATATTAGGTATCGACGCCCAAGAGTTGGCAGCGATGGTCTTTGATATCGACGAGAATTGCATGATCGTCCCCGGGCACATCTGGACTCCGTGGTTTAGCTTATTCGGCTCTATGTCCGGTTTCGATAAAATCGAAGATTGCTTTGAGGATCAAACTTCCAAGATATTCGCCCTGGAGACGGGGCTCTCCAGCGATCCGGCAATGAACTGGCGGCTTTCGGCTCTGGATAAATTCACCCTTATCAGTAACTCTGACAGCCACAGCCCGGCAAAAATAGGCCGGGAAGCCAATGTCTTTGACTGCGCCTTGGACTACAAGACCATCCGGGAAGTCTTGAAGACAAAAGATAAAGAGAGACTTCTTTGCACCATCGAGTTTTTCCCCGAAGAGGGGAAGTATCATTACGACGGGCACCGCTCCTGCGGCGTGAGGTTCGATCCGGCCCAAACCAAGGCGCACAAGGGCATCTGTCCTGAGTGCAAGAAGCCCCTGACGGTCGGAGTCATGAACCGCGTGGAGGTATTGGCTGACCGGCCAGCCGGTTACACTCCGTCCAATGCCATCCCATACAAGAATCTTATCCCCCTGGATGAGATTATCGCTGGCGCAAGGGGGGTCTCTAAGACGTCGGTAGCGGTTGATAAGGAATACCGGGCCCTGATTTCAAAGTTCGATACGGAATTTGATATTCTTCTGCGAGCCTCTCCCGATGAATTGCGTAAGGGGCTACCAGCGCGGGTTGCCGAGGGCGTCTTGCGCATGCGGCAGGGTGAAGTGGAGATACAGCCGGGTTTTGATGGAGAATACGGTATCATTTCCCTTTTTGGCAAGGAAGGCGATAAGCCGGCCGAGGGGGAAAAACAGCTGAGCCTGTTTTAATGCGCCTGTAGCCCAATGGATAGGGCAATGGCCTCCGGAGCCATGTGTGCAGGTTCGATTCCCGCCAGGCGCACTTATTATAATATAACTATATATATGTCTAAAAAGGTAGTCGCAGTTATCGGTGGTCGTAAATGCACGCAGGATGTGGAGCAATTAGCCCATGATCTAGGCAAAAAATTGGTAAAAGTGGTTGATATATTAGTTTGTGGCGGTTTAGGTGGAGTGATGGTTGCAGTTTGTCAAGGATTTAAGGCGGCTGGAGGCTTAACTATAGGAATTCTACCCAGTTATGACAAAAAAGATGCCAATCCTTATGTAGACATTGCTATTCCTACAGGGATGGGCCTGGCCAGAAACGTTCTGGTAGTCAAGAGCGCTGAGGTAGTGGTTGCCTTGCCTGGCGAGGCCGGCACCCTTTCGGAAATCGCCTACTGCCTTCAATTCGGCATCCCCGTAATCAGCCTTAACTCCTGGGATATCCCGGGGGTCATTAAAGTCGGCACATTAGAAGAAGCGGTCAAAGAGGTCCAAAAGAGAACGAAGGGCTTATGAAGGAAAAAGTAATTATTTTAGGCGGCGGGCCTAATCGCATCGGCCAAGGGATTGAGTTCGACTACTGCTGTTGTCATGCTGCGTATGCCCTTAAGGAAGAGGGCGCAGAAAGCATCATGGTTAATTGTAACCCCGAAACCGTTTCTACGGATTACGATACTTCCGATCGGCTCTATTTTGAACCGTTGACCATCGAAGATATAATGAATATTGTGGAGCTGGAAAAGCCGCTTGGGGTCATCGTGCAGTTCGGCGGGCAAACCCCGCTTAATCTGGCCGTGCCCTTGCGTAAGGCCGGAGTGCGTATCCTCGGCACCAGTGCCGAAAACATCGATATCGCCGAAGACAGGGAGCGCTTCAAGCAGATGTTGCATACGCTAAACCTGTTGCAGCCGGCAAACGGCACCGCCTTCGCCTTTAAAGAGGCCCGCCAGATCGCTCAACGTATCGGTTATCCCGTATTGGTCAGGCCCTCGTATGTCTTAGGCGGCAGGGCAATGGAGATCGTCTACGACGAATCCGTCCTTGAGCGGTTCATCGTCGAAGCGGCCCGTGTTTCCGGGGAACACCCGGTACTGATCGATAAGTTCCTGGAGGATGCGATTGAGGTCGACGTAGACCTCATCGGCGACGGAAAAACATTTGTTATCGGCGGGATCATGGAGCATATCGAAGAAGCCGGGATTCATTCCGGGGACTCGGCCATGGCCCTTCCTTCCTTTAGCCTCTCCCCGGCGCTCTTAGAAAACATAAGGGAGGCCACGTATAAAATGGCCAATGCATTGCACATACAGGGCTTAATGAATGTGCAATATGCGGTTAAAGATGAAAAGGTGTATGTCTTGGAAGTCAACCCGCGCGCCTCGCGCACCGTGCCGTTTGTGTCCAAGGCCATAGGCGCACCCCTGGCCGCGCTTGCCACAAAAGTCATGCTTGGCAAGACCCTCCCAGAGTTGGGGTTCACCCGGGAGGTGATCCCTCCGCACGTTTCAGTCAAGGAATCCGTATTTCCCTTTAACCGCTTTCCCGGCGTGGATGTTATCTTGGGGCCGGAAATGAAATCAACCGGAGAGGTCATGGGCATTGACGTTGATTTCGGCCGAGCCTATATCAAAAGCCAGATTGCCGCAGGCCAACGGTTCCCCCGCAAGGGCAATGTCTTTATTTCGGTGCGGGATAAAGATAAGCGCGCAATAATCTTTGTTGCCAAAAAACTCGTGGACCTAGGATTTAACCTTTACGCCACGGCCGGAACCGCGGCAACCTTGAAAAAGAGCGGAATGAAGGTGATAGTTCTTCCCAAAATCGCCGAAGGAAGGCCTCATGTGCTGGATTTAATGAAGGATGGTAAGATCCAACTGGTTATCAATACGCCCTCGGGGAGAATGCCACGGCAGGATGAGGTCAAGATCCGTTCGCAGGTGGTCGCCTACAACATACCCTATACGACCACCATCTCCGGAGCTCAGGCCACTATCAACGGCATTGAAACGCTTTTGCGCAAGGACCTGGGTGTTAAGTCCTTGCAGGAATACCATCGTAAGCAGCCAGGGAAAAGTGGAAAAGTTTAATGTGAAAACCGCCAGCAGGACGGAGCTGGTCGATATTACCGACCAACTCCGGGCCGTTGTTGCCAGGACCAAAATAGACCAGGGTGTCTGTGTTGTGTTTTGTCCGCACACCACCGCAGGCCTGACCATTAATGAAAACGCCGACCCTTCTGTTAAAGACGATATCATTAGTGCCTTTAATACGCTTGTGCCGCCGGACGCACATTATACGCATGCCGAAGGCAACGCCGATAGCCACGTAAAGTCCTCGCTGTTCGGTGCCAGCCTTACTTTTTGCATCGAACAAGGGCAGTTGCAGCTTGGTAGCTGGCAAGGCGTGTATCTGTGCGAAAGCGATGGACCGCGTAACCGGCAAGTGTGGGTCAAAGCGCTGAAGGGATAAAAATGCCGGAGCTGCCGGAAGTCGAGACCTTAAAACGCGAACTGGAAAAAAACATTGTGGGCAAAAGAATCCGCCAGGTCTGCGTGCATCATCCGGCGGTGATACGTCAGCCAGGTGTAGAAAAATTCAAAAAAGAATTGGCCGGCGCTACCGTTACGCATGTCTTGCGTAAAGCGAAAGTTTTAATCCTTGAACTTTCCACGGGTAAGTCTCTGACTATTCATCTGAAAATGACCGGGCAACTGGTGTATCCCGGCAACGGCAAGGCCAGCCGGGTCAGCTTTCTGTTTTCCGACGGCAAGACCCTGGATTTTAATGACCAGAGGCTTTTTGCGGAGCTAAGGCTGCTTGATGACTGGCGTAGCCTGCCGTTTATCCAGGGGCTAGGGCCCGAACCGTTTGAGCTGACCGCGCAGCAGTTTGCGCAGATGCTCTCGGTCAAAAAGACCAAAATAAAACCGTTGCTGATGGATCAGGCATTTATCTCAGGGATAGGCAACCTTTATGCCGCAGAGATTTTATTCCGGGCGGGGATCCATCCTGAGCGCAGCGCCGCGGTTCTTACCGGTCGGGAGAAAGAGGAGCTTTTCAAGCAAGTCAACGAAGTATTGCGTCAGGCCATACGCTACGGAGGCTCTTCTGTTGATGAGTATGTGCGCCTTTCCGGCAAACGGGGCGACTATAAAAAGTATCACAAGGTATACGACCGAGAGGGCCTGCCTTGCCTGAGTTGTAAAACGCCGATAAAAAGAACCGCCCTTGGCGGCAGGGGTACTTATTTTTGCCCCCGGTGCCAGGTTTAATATGAAAAAGCGCATTCAGCTGCACGGGTTTCTTATTATTGTCGCTCTTTTGTCAGTAGCCCTTTTTCCTTTTACCTTCCTGCGCCTGTCGCACGGCAAGATCGACGAGTGCTTCGAAGCCATCGGCATAGGGCTGATCCTCACCGGGCAACTGCTGAGGGTATCCAGCCGCGGATACAAGTCCGAGCGCTCCCGGCAGGGGGGAGCGCTTATCGTTGACGGTCCTTACTCACTGGTAAGAAACCCGATGTATCTGGGCATTGTTCTTATCGGCCTGGGCATAGTGCTGGCATTGTTTAATTGGTGGGTAGCTTTGGTATTTGCGGTATTTTTTGTCGCCGTGTATGTGCGGCTTATTATTGCAGAGGAGAAAAAACTCCTGGATTGCTTTGGGGAAGAATACCTAAGATATCAGAAGAAAACTCCCCGGCTATTCCCCCGGCATGTTGCGCTGTTGGGCAAAGAAATTAAAAAATATCTTCCGTTGAGGATAGCCTGGATTAAAAAAGAGATCGTTTCCATAGTTTTGCTCCTTTCGGTGGTAACGCTGGCGGACGGCTGGGAGGATTGGAGGGGAGGAGGAACAGCCTTTTTGCTGAGCGGGCTGTTGGCTACCGCAAGCCTTATCGTGTTATTTGTCGGCTTCGCAATCATTTTGTCGAGACATTATGAGCGCCTGGCAGGGAAACGCACAGATTCTTAGTAATCGCCGCATCCGCGGTGCGTATTTTCATCTTAGCGTCATGGCTGCGCGCATATCCGCGGTAGCCAAGCCAGGGCAATTTGTGATGGTCAAGGTCAACCGCGATGGGCAGGAGCCGTTATTGCGCAGGCCCTTGGGGATCCATAACGCCGGCGTCGGTCGTCTGAGCTTGCTCTATGAGGTCATAGGCAAGGGTACGCAGATCCTTTCGCAACGCAGGCCGGGGGAGCTATTGGATATTATCGGCCCCCTGGGCAACGGTTTCGACACGGGGCCGCGTATGCGCGGAGCCAGGCCAGTGTTGGTTGCCGGTGGCATGGGGGTTGCGCCGCTGGTATTTTTAGCCAGGAAATTAAAAGCGCATACGCCGCTGGTGTTGATCGGCGCAAAAACCGGTAAAGGTATCTTGTGCGCGGAAGAATTCAATGCCTGCGGTTGCCGAGTGCGGCTGTCCAGCGACGACGGGACGCGAGGTTTTAAAGGCAAGGTTACGGGTCTTTTTAAAAGCATGCTGCGGCAGGGAAAAACCGGCATGACTGTTGTCTATGCCTGCGGTCCCAGGCCCATGCTGCGGGAGTTAAGCGTTTTGTGTCGGCAACAAGGCATTCCGCTCCAGGTGTCGCTGGAAGCGCATATGGCCTGTGGGATAGGTGCCTGTTTAGGCTGTGCCGTGGAGACGCACGCAGGATACCGCCGGGTATGCAAAGACGGTCCGGTGTTTCCTGCTGCGGAGATCGTCTGGTAAAGGCAAAAGGGGGCGGCGATGAACACCATTCTCTATGTCATATTAGGGCTTGTTGCGGGAATCTTCGGGGGGATGTTCGGTATCGGAGGAGGAGCAGTTTTGATCCCGGCCCTGGTGTACCTGTTTGGCTTGACGCAGCATCAGGCGCAAGGGACCACCTTGGCGGCCATGGTCCCTCCCATAGGCCTCCTGGCGGCGCTACGTTATTATTATAATGGGAACGTAAAGCTGCATATCGCCGCTTTTATCTGCATAGGGTTCTTTATCGGAGGCTTGATAGGCGCGCAGCTGGTACAGAATTTTTCCGACCCGTTGCTTAAGAAAATGTTCGGAGTATTCATGCTCGCGGTGTCATTACAGATGATTTTTACCAAATAACATGCAGCCAAATCTTTCGGTTACTGTAGGCAGGCTCCGTTTAAAAAATCCCGTGATGGTCGCCTCCGGGACCTTTGGGTATGCCGAAGAATTTGCGGACTTTCTTGATCTAAAAAGCCTGGGCGCGGTCGTCACCAAAACCATTACCGTCAGGCCCCGTACGGGAAATCCTCCCGGCCGCACTTGCGAAACGCCCGCGGGCATGCTTAATTCCATAGGTTTGGAAAATCCGGGCTTGGACGTATTTTTAAAAGAAAAGTTACCGGCTCTAAAACGCATCGGGATTCCGGTAGTGGCCAGCATCGCTTCTGAAAAAGACCCCGCAGAGTTCCTGGTGCTTGCGCGCAGGTTGGATAAGATCGATGCCGTTGCCGCCATCGAATTGAACATCTCCTGTCCGAACATCCGGCACCATGCCGCCTCCGGCAGGCAGCGCCTGGTTTCTCAAGACCCGGCTGCGACATATGCATTAGTGAAGGCTGTACGCAAAGCGACCGGGAAAACCCTGATTACTAAATTATCGCCCAACGTGACGGATATCGTAGAGATCGCCCAGGCAGCCCGGAAAGCCGGTAGCGACGCGCTTTCCTTGATTAATACGCTTACCGGTATGAGCTTGGAAGTAAAGACGCGTAAGCCTAAGCTTACCACGGGCATAGGAGGCTTGAGCGGCCCGGCAATCCGGCCAGTGGCAGTGAGAATGATCTGGGAGGTGCGCCAACACATTGCGCTTCCGATCGTTGGAATGGGTGGTATAATAGATACTTCCAGCGCCCTGGAGTTCCTTATCGCTGGCGCAACGGCAATTAGCGTGGGTACGGCAAATTTCGTCAACCCCCGGGTAAGCATTGAGATCGTGTCGGGGTTGAAGGCATACTTGCAAGAACAGCGCATACCTGATATCAGGCATATCATCGGGAGGGTGGGCCATTGAAAGCCAGGTTCATTGTTGCCTTAGATGTAGACAGCCTTGCCGAGGCCCGGTATTTCGTTAACACTCTTTATCCCCGGGTCGGGCTTTTCAAGGTAGGGATGCAGCTTTTTACCGCCTGCGGCCCCGGGGCGGTTGCGATGATCAACAAAAAAGGCGGTCAGGTTTTTTTGGATTTGAAATTTCACGATATACCCAACACGGTAGCATGCGCCGTACGTCAGGCAGTCCGTTTGGGGGTCAGGATGCTCACCGTGCATATCAGCGGAGGGCCGCATATGCTCAAAGCTGCGGTTGACGCTGCCAGGCAAGAGGCCGGTCTGCAAAAAGCGAAACGGCCCCTGGTCATCGGCGTTACTGTTTTGACCAGCCAGGCAACGACGCCGCGGCAGGTTTTGCGTTTGGCCAAGGCAGGCATCGATGCCGGCCTGGATGGAGTAGTTTGCTCTGCCCGGGAGGCGCGATTTTTAAGGCGCAGTATTAAAAACGACTTCATAATTATTACTCCCGGCATACGTTCTAAGACCGCCGGTGCCGATGATCAAAAAAGGACCGCCACTGCCGAAGAGGCGCAGCGCGCAGGCAGCGATTTTTTAGTTGTGGGCAGGCCGGTATTGAAAGCGGACGATCCCCTGGCCGCACTCAAGGAGTTGAGCTGATATGGATTCCAAAGCAGCGCTGGACAAAATCAAACAGGCAGAGCTTCAGGCGGAAGAGATGCTCTCTGCGGCCGAAGCAGAAGCCAAGCAGATTATTGATAAGGCCCGTCACCAAGGGGCCAGATTAACGCAAGAGGCGCAGGAAAAGGCGCTTGCCGAAGCAGCGGCATTAGCAGCCCAGATCGACCGAGACGCGGCAAGCGAGGTCGAGGCGCTGCAAGCCGCATCGTGCGGAGAAATTGAGGCATTGAAACATAAGGCAGCAGCGCACATAGAAAAGGCAGTCGATTTTCTTAAAGGAAAAATACGCGCATAAATGGCAATCGCCAAGATACGCAAGGTCGAGATTATCGGTCTGCAGCAGGATAAAGAGCAATTGCTTGGCATCCTCCAGCGGATGGGGGTTATGGAAATTGTCCCTGTTGAGCAGAGTGGCGCCACCACGCCTGCGGTAAGCAGCAAGGAAGACGACAGCGCAGATATCGAACGGGCTATTGTATTTTTGTCGGGTTTTCGAAAAAGCCAGAAGATATTAGGCGGGATGGTAGCGATCAAGCCGCTGGTGTATCAGGCCCAGGCGGAACATATTATCCGCAGCTTTGATTATCGCAAGGTTGTAGAGGAGGTGGCGCAGCTTGAAGGAACGCTCGCCGATCTTGCACAGCGGCGCAATCTGTTTCTGCAGGAGGCTCGACAGTTGCAGCCCTGGCAGGCATTGCAGGTTCCTCTCGATGCGCTCGGGGCGACACAACATTGCGTTGTTGTCTTGGGGGTATTTAGCCGGCGTGATTACGTAAAATGTACCGCGGAACTCGAACGTAGCGGTATAGATGTATTTAAGGAAGTGGTCCATCAGGACAACGGCAGGGCGTATCTTCTGCTGCTCTACGAGAAGCGGGAGGCTGCCCGGATGGAGGCCCTATTAAAGGAGTGCCAGTGTGATCACATAAGCCTGTGTCGGCATCCGGCTACGGCGGCACAGCGCTTAAACCAAATCGAACAGGAAATTCGCCTTCTGGATAACCGCACAGAGCAGATACGCGCGCAGGCGGCGCTTCTTGCCGACGAGCAATTGAACCTGATGGTGGTCCATGATCATTTAGATAACGCCAGAAAGAGGCGCGATGCGGATAAAGATTTAGCCAGGCAGCGGTTTACCTTCAGCCTTGCGGGCTGGGTGCGGGGAACAGACGTGCCAGCGCTCCAGCAGGCTGTAGCCGCGCAGTGCCCCGCCGCCGCAGTCTTTATTTCCGAACCAGAAGGCGACAACATCCCGGTTGTTTTAGAGAACCCTGCCTTGCTCCAGCCATTTGAGTTTATCACTAAAATCTACGGCATGCCTAAATACGGCGAATTAGACCCTACGCCGTTTCTTGCCCCCTTTTTCTTTGTCTATTTTGGTTTCTGTGTTTCCGATGCAGGATACGGCCTACTGATTACGTTGACGTGCTGGTGGGCGCTCAAGAGCTTCCGTATGGGGCCGCAAGGTAAGCGTTTCTTTAAACTATTTCTGTTTTGCGGGATCTCTACGGTGATCGCCGGGGCGCTTACCGGAAGCTGGTTTGGCAACCTGTTTGATATTGCCAGCCAGCAAATTCCCGCGTTTCTGCCTCTGAAAAAATTCAAAGATTCCTTAATCGTCCTGGACCCCCTTCAAGAGCCAACCAAATTGCTGGTGATCGCCCTGAGCATGGGTATATGCCAGATCTGGTTCGGCAATATCGTTGCCATTATCGGCAACATAAAAAACAGACGCTATTGGGACGTACTGTTTGACCAGGTAAGCATGTTGGTGCTTTTGTTCGGGCTCACCGGGTTGGGGGCGGGTTTCCTGGGGGCGCTTCCGCCAGAGCGCACCGCTGTATGCAAATACGCGGCCCTGGCAGGATCGTTAGCGCTTGTATGTACGCAGGGCCGTTCCGAGAAGGGCTGGGGCGCCAAACTCTTCTTCGGAGTATACAACTTGTACAATGCCCTTTCCGGTTATTTAAGCGACGTATTATCGTATAGCCGTCTCTGGGCCCTGGGCCTGGTAACGGGTGTTATGGCCAACACCATTAATCTTATTAGCGTGCAATTCAGCCAGATCTTCTCCAGCCTTATTCCTTTCGGGGGCGGGTTTGCGTTCATTAAGATGGCGCTGGCAGGAGGGGTCTTAATCCTGGTGCTGGTGGCAGGGCACCTGGTTTCGTTTCTCATGAATTTACTCGGTGCGTTTGTGCATCCGGTGAGGTTGCAGTTTGTGGAGTTCTTCTCGAAATTCTTTAAAAGCGGAGGCACCATGTTTAAACCTTTCAGGTCGGAGTCTAAATATATTACTATAAGTTAAAAGGAGGAAAACGCAATGGACATAGGTCTTACGTTAGCATTAGCGGGTGCGGCGATCGTGATGGCGATTTCCGGGACCGGTTCGGCAATCGGCGTAGCATTGGCGGGCCAGGCTGCGGGCGGAGTCATGAGCGAGGACCCGGAGAAGTTCGGGAAGATGATCCCCCTTATCGGGATCCCCGGTACGCAAGGGTTTTATGGATTTCTGATAGGCTTTTTGGTTTTAAATAAACTCAACCTGCTGGGCGCCGCCATTAAAATACCCACCCTTTATCAGGGTATGCAGATTTTTGCCATCTGTACGCTCGTCAGCGTCGTTGAATCCGTATCGGCGGTATGGCAAGGAAAGGTTTCTGTAGCCTCTGTCTACCTGGTCGCTAAAAAACCAGAAGAGGCAGGTAAGGCCCTGGTGCTTCCTATTTTCGTGGAGATATATGCGATCCTGGGTTTGGCTGCTGCGTTTTTGTTATTGCAAGGAGTAAAGATATAAATGTCGCTCGACTCGATCATTGCACACATCGATTCTGATGCAAGGGCGCAGAGAGAAAAGATAATCCGGTCTGCCAACGACGAAGCGGAACATGTGCTGGAGCGGGCCCGTATGGATGCGCAAAAGGCTTATGCGCAGATTTTGAGCCGCCAGAAGAGCCTTGCGGAAAGCCAGAGGCAGAAACGCGTCGTCGCTGCGCGTCTGCAGGCGAAGAAAGACCTCTTGGCAGTTAAGCAGGGGCTTATCCAGGAGGTATTCGAAGAGTTCAAATCCCAGCTGCTAAAAGAACAGGTGCATAAAACAAGCGTTTTCCTTGACCGGGAAGTCAATGCGCCCGAGGACGTAGAGTTTTATCTCGCCAAAATAAGAAGCGAACACGAAAGCGAAATCGCCCGTATCCTCTTTCAAGCGCCATGATTATCGATATCCATACTCACGCCTGGCCCGAGAAAGTCTCACAGCGGGCGAGGGAAAATCTGGAACAGCTGTTTAAAGCCAGGTTCGTAGATGACCCTACCGTCGCAACCCTCCTTGCCTTCATGGACAAAAACGGCGTTGATGTCAGCGTCATATGCGCAGTAGCCACCCGGCCCGACCAGGTGACCTCGATTAACGACTGGCTTTTTGGCGTCAGGGACAGGCGGGTAAAAGTCTTCTGTGCGATGCATCCACAGTATCCTTCCTGGGAGAGCGAGCTTGTACGCATAAGCAAAAGCGGGGACGGGATAAAATTTCAACCGGAGTTCCAGAATTTTTACGTCGATGATCCGGCCGTCTACCCTCTCTATGAAGCCGCCGAAGGATTAAACCTGCCCATTTTATTTCACTGCGGCGAAGAGCTCTCCGGCACCATGCTGGTGCGTTCTTCTCCGGAGAGGGTAGCCAGAGTGAAACAGCAATTTCCCGGCCTGACCATCATTGCCGGGCACTTCGGCGGTTTCCGGCTCTGGGACGAAGTCGAAGCGCATCTTTTAGGCCAGGACATATACCTGGACACCTCTTTCTTTTTCGGTTTTCTTCCCAAAGAAAAAATAGCACAACTCATAACGGGCCATCGGCCGGACCGCCTACTCTTCGGTACGGATTTTCCTCTGGTTGACCAAAAAAAGGACCTTGATTACCTTCGGGGGCTTGCGCTTGGCCCTGCGCTGGAAGAGCGCATTCTTTCTCTCAACGCCCGCCAGATCCTACACATCTAGCGTAACGCGGAGCCACATGTTCGATTTTAATAAATTAGGAGACCTTTCCAAGATTGCCGGCGAGGCGCGGCAATTGCAGGAGCGGCAAGAGCACATGCAGCGCGAGCAAATCGAGCTGCTCAAGAAAATATCCGACAAACTCGACCAGATCCTCATTGTTTTAAAAACAAAGAGCTAAAGATCCCGCAGCGTGCATGGTCAGTCTTGACTTTTAACTAACCAATGTGCTATACTTAATAAGCCTGTTTAACAGGAGCTGGTAGCATGAGCCAAAGGTAAACAGAAATATCGGCAACTCTCAAGCATATAAGGGGGTTGCCTTTTTTGTCTATACATATGGAACAGGCCCAAAACGCTATGCATAATTCGGAAGACAAGCTTGCCCCGCTGAAGGAATGTTTTTTGAGCTTTGGCGCCGACCCGGTTGAGAATATCAACCGGCTGGTGGCGTTGTGCGGGAAGCTTCAGAACGCAACCTGCGCATTATATAACCGGATCGAAAACAACAGGTTGCATACGCTGGGAAAATGGAACGTGTCGTCGAATTATCCGGCGGTCCAGGATGCCGAGGGTGCCCTCTGCAGTGATCTGATCCAAAGCTGCAAGGAAGAAGTTTTAGTGATACGGAATCTGCCCGCAACTGCCTACGCGAAAAACAACCCCTTCATCAATCAATATAAACTAAAAACGTATGTAGGTAAAGTCGTCAAGCTGGGGGATGCCTGCATAGGCTCGCTCTGCATGCTCTATCAGGACGATTACATCCCTAACGAAGGGGATAAGCAGCTCATGAGCATTATCGCCTCCGCCATCGGCATCGAAGAAAAGCGCATGACCGCCGAGAGCGCTTTTAAAGGCAGCCTGGAATTAAGAAAGATCATTACCAGCATCTCCGCCAACTTCATTAATCTGGAAATAAGCCAGATCGACAAAGAGATCAATGAAGCCCTACAGAGCGTTGGTGAATTCGTAGGCGCCGATCGCAGCTATATTTTTCTTATACGCGATGACCAAAAAAAGATGGACAATACCCATGAATGGTGCGCCCCGGGCATTCCGCCGCAAATCCAGAGCTTACAGGGTTTGCTGGTGGATAACTTTCCGTGGTTCGCCGCTAAGCTGCGAAGACTGGAAGTGATCGTGGTGCCGCGGGTAGCCGGCCTGTCCGACGAGGCGCGTTTCGAGAAAATGGTTTTTGAATCGGGAGGGATCAAATCCCTGCTTAACGTTCCCATGGTCTACCGCGGCGTCTTGTTCGGGTTTCTTGGGTTTGATGCAGTCAAAGAGGAGAGGGAATGGTCCGAAGAGAGCGTTTTGATCCTTAAGCTTTTGGGCGAAATCTTTGTCAATGCCCTGGAGCGCAAACGCATCGAACAGGCCCTACAGGAAACTCAGGAAAGGTATAGGCGCGTCATACGGGGGGTATCGGGGTATGTCTATACGGTCAAGATAGAGAACGGCCATCCCGTGGGGACCATCCATGGCCCGGCGTGCGTTACTGTCACCGGCTATGCCCCCGAGGAATTTGTGGCTGACCCGCTTCTCTGGCTGAAAATGGTGCATGAACAGGACAAGGCCATCGTCCAGGAGTACGCCAGAGACGTGCTGGCCGGCAAGACCGCGCAGCCCATTGAGCATCGCATCATACGCAAAGACGGCAAGACCATATGGATCAGGAATACACCGGTTCTGCACTTTGATAACCGGGGAGGACTGCTTTCTTACGACGGCCTCATCCAGGATATTACCGAACGTAAGCGCGTTGAAGAAGCCCTGCAGCAAGGAGAGCGCTTTTTATCCGACATCTTCGGCAGTATTCAAGACGGTATCAGCATTCTGGATACCGATTTAAACATTGTCAGGGTTAATTCCGTCTTTGAGGAAAAATGGCACAAGTATGCCATGCCCCTGGTGGGTAAAAAATGCTACCAGGCCTATCACGGTTTCGACCAACCCTGCAGCTTCTGTCCGTCGATACGCACCCTCAAGACCGGTAAGGCCGACTATGCGGTAGTCCCTCGACACGGCCAGGGGGGCAACATCGTCGGGTGGCTTGACCTTTATTCCTTCCCGTTGATTGACACTGCCACCGGCAAGGTCAAGGGGGTCATCGAATACGTACGCGACATCACCGAACGCAAACTCGCCGAAGAAGAGCTAAAGAAAAGCCAGGAACGTTACCGGACCATTGTCGAAGACCAGACCGATTTCGTTAATCGTTTCCTTCCGGACGGCACGCTTACATTTGTGAACCAGGCGTGCGCACGTTTCTTTGCGAACGAGCCCAAAGACCTCATCGGCAAGAAGATATATCAATTTATCCATAAAGACGAAAGAGAGAGGGTAAAGAACCTCTTGGCGTCCCTTACTCCGAATAATCCTGCGCAGACAATCGAGCATCGGGCGGTGCTGAATAACGGCGAGGTGCGTTGGCAGCAATGGACCAACCGGGCGATATTCGACCACGAAGGACGGGTTGTCGAGTTTCAATCGGTAGGCCGCGACATCACCGAACATAAAAAGATGGAAGATGCCCAGCGGCAGGCGGAACGTTTCTTGTCTAATGTGTTTTCCAGCATCCAGGACGGTCTTAGTATCCTCGATACCAATTTGACCATTGTACGGGTCAATTCGACCATGGAAAAGTGGTACAGCTATGCCATGCCCTTGATAGGGAAAAAATGTTACGAGGCCTACCATGGCCGGGATATCCCCTGCGAAACATGCCCTACCCGCCTGACCATCGAAACCGGGCAGGCTGCCTGCAAGGTCGTTCCCAAGCGGGTTGCCGGAGGCAAGATCGTCGGCTGGCTTGAGCTCTACAGCTTTCCTCTCGTCGACAAACCCACGGGCCACATGACCGGCGTCATCGAATACGTCCGCGATATCACCGAACGCCGAGAAGCCGAAAAAGGCCTGGCTGATCTTAACAAAGAACTCAGGAAGACCAACAGGAGGCTGAAGCAGCTGGCGGTACGCGATTCGCACACCGGCCTCTACAACCATCGCTACCTTGATGAGATCGTCGAGGCAGAATTTTCCCGCGCCAAAAGATACGGCCACGCCCTTTCCGTAGTGATGTTGGACATCGATTATTTTAAATCTATCAACGACGTCTACGGCCACCAGTTCGGGGACATAGTATTAAAACAATTTGCTAAGCTGGTCAAAAAAATGTTGCGTCGTTATGATACGGTAGTCCGTTACGGAGGAGAGGAATTCGTACTTATCTGCCCGGGGACCGACAGGCAGCAAATAACCATTCTGGCGCAGCGGCTGCTGGATGCGATCAACCTGTTTAATTTCGGCAATGCACAGCACATCCTGAAATTAAAATTAAGCATTGCCGTGACCGCCTATCCTGATGACCGGGCCCTGCGGGGCATGGATTTGGTTGAGCTGGCCGACCAGATATTGAACAGGGTTAAGGAGTCCGGCGGCAATAAGGTGTATTCTTCTTTGGACATTGCCCATGCAAAACCGAAACATGACAAGGATTCTCAGGCGACCGGCGACGTGAATTTCTTAAAGGAGAAGCTCAACAAGCTTACCAAACGCGCCAACCAGAGCCTGATCGAAGCGGTATTTGCCTTTGCCAAGACCATCGAGGTCAAAGACCATTATACCGGCGCGCATGCGGAGCACACCGTTAAATACGCCACAGACATTGCTGAAGAGCTCGGTCTTCCTACCCAGGAAGTCGAGAACATCAAACAAGCAGCCACGCTCCACGATCTAGGCAAGATCGGCGTCCGAGAGAGCATCCTGCTTAAGAAAACGGCGCTCACAAAGAAAGAATTCAACGAAATGAAAAAGCACCCCCAGATCGGCGCGGATATCATACGGCCGATTCAATTTTTGCACGCCGTCATCCCCCTGATCCTGTATCACCATGAGCGCTGGGACGGCAAGGGCTATCCCAACGGCCTCAAGGGGGAGGAGATTCCTATCGGCGCGCGGATCGTTTCGCTTGCCGATGCCTACCAGGCTTTGACCTCAGACCGGCCTTACCGTAAAGCCTATACGCAAGCCAAGGCCATCCAGATCATCCAGGAAGAATCCGGGATGCGTTATGACCCTAAGATTGTCAACGTGTTCTTAAAGATCCTCGACAAAAAGAAATAAACCCTTCTTTTCTCTTGAGCCCTGCCTTAAACCGTGATACAATTTCACAGTTATGTATCCTGTAGGTGTACCAGAAAAAATATCATCCCTTGACTATATTTTCGCGGTTGCCAGGGTAAGGGCCCTGGAGAAAAGCCTGTTGAGGCAGGAGTCTTTCGACCGGGCAATCGAAGCGTCTTTACCGGAGGCCTTGCGGCTGTTCGTCGAATCCGGCCGTTACGACGATGAGCTTTTACAGGTGCGGCAGAGCCGTCAGTTGGAAATGCTGCTTGCCCGGCAACAGCAACAGCTTGAGCAATTTGTGCGCAGCCTTCTTCCGGAACGCGACCTGGCAGCGCTGGTGCAGTTGTCCGATCTTACCGCCTCCGCGGATTTGCTGCCTCGATTGCGCAACCTGTTTGTGCAAGACTACCTGTTACACCTGATCGACTTGCACAATATCAAAACTTTTCTGCGGCTTTCTATCCTGCAAGAACCGCCAGAAAAACTGGCGTTGGCGCTTACTGCGGAAGGTTTTATTCCGAAAAACGAACTAGTCAGGCTCTACGGCCAGGATGTGGCTGTGCTGCTTCATCGCCTGGAATACGTGCATAAGCGCCAGATGATCGTTGATTATACGGCGTTTCTGGGCGAGGCGATCCGCCAACTGGAAAAAACCCGTTCTTTTGCGAAGCTGGAAAAGGCGATCCAGGATTTTCTTATTTCGCTCCTGAAACCGGCGAAATATGTGACCTTTGGGCCGGAACCGGTAGTGGCATATTATTTTGCCAAGCGCAATGAGATTAACCTTATACGCATGATAGTGCTGGCTAAGCTCAATGATGTTTCGCCCGCCACGGTCAGAGAAAGGCTGAATAGCGTTTATGCCTGAGGCAAAAGAATACCCCCTGGCGATCCTGGGCCAGGAAGATATTATTGTAGGGTTCAGGGCCCTTGGTTTTCAAACCTACGCGGTAAAAGAATCCGGAGAATTCCGGGATGCCTTACGGCAGGCAATCGCGCAGAAAGCGGCGATCTGTTTGATCGAGGAGGAGCTCTATAAAACCTGCGGCACACAATTGAAAGAGTATCAGGGATTGCCGCTACCGGTATGCGTTCCCTTTTCCCGGAGCGCCAGGATAGAGCTGCTGGATGAGATGGTCAAGGATATCAGGCTAAAAGCGACGGGAACATTCTAACATGAAACAGGCATACATTATTAAGGTATCGGGTCCGCTCGTCGTTGCTGCCGGTTGCGCCGGAAGCAAGATGTACGATTTGGTGCGCGTGTCCGAGAAAAAACTAATCGGCGAGATCATCGAATTGAAAAACGACCTTGCCTACATACAAGTCTACGAAGAGACCGCCGGTATCGGGCCGGGAGAGCCGGTGTATCTGGTAGGCGAGCCGCTTACCGTCGAATTAGGTCCGGGGCTGGTGAGCTCCATTTACGACGGCATACAGCGGCCGCTGGACACGTTACGGACGCAGGCCGGGGATTTTATTCTCCGCGGGATGGATGTGCCAGGGCTGGAGTATAACCGCAGGTGGGATTTTGTGCCGCAGGCAAAGGTCGGCCAAAAGGTGGATGTCGGAGACCTGCTCGGTACCGTACGAGAAACCCCCCTGATCACCCACAAGATTATGGTTGCTCCGGGATGCGGCGGCCAGATCCTCGAGATCAAGGAGGGAAGCTTTACGGTTAAAGACGTGATCGCCAAGATCAAAACCGATTCCGGCATAAAAGATGCTACCATGTCCGGGCGTTGGCCGATACGCAAGCCGCGCCCCATCAAGGAGAAGTTTTCTCCCGACGAGCCCCTGACTACCGGCCAGCGGGTTATCGATACCTTTTTTCCGATTGCCAAAGGCGGCACTGCCTGTATCCCCGGCCCTTTCGGCGCAGGCAAGACCGTCACCATGCACGAAGTCGCCAAATGGTCAGACGCGCAGGTTATTGTGTATGTTGCCTGCGGCGAACGCGGTAACGAATGCGCGGATCTGTTGCTGAGCTTCCCTGAATTAAAAGACCCCCGGACAGGACGGCCGCTCTTGGAACGCACCGTGATTGTCGCCAATACTTCCAATATGCCGGTTGCTGCCCGCGAAGCTTCGATTTATACCGGCATCACTATTGCCGAATACTTCCGCGATATGGGCTATTCCGTGGCGCTGATGGCGGATTCTACTTCGCGCTGGGCAGAGGCGCTGCGGGAGATCTCTGGTAGGCTCGAAGAGATGCCCGGAGAAGAAGGATACCCGGCATACTTGTCATCAAGACTGGCAGAATTTTATGAACGCGCGGGCAAAGTAGTATGTTTGGGCGCCGACAGCCGCCAGGGGGCCCTGAGCATCATGGGTGCGGTTTCTCCGCCCGGAGGGGATTTGTCCGACCCGGTCGTACAGGCGACCCTGCGTGTCGTTAAGGTATTTTGGGGGCTGGATGATAAGTTAGCCAATGCCAGGCATTTTCCGGCGATAAACTGGCTTTTAAGCTATTCTTTGTATCATGAGAACCTCGAGGAATTCCTTGGGAAAAATATTGACAAAGATTTCGGCGCGTTGCGCAAAGAAGCGATGCGGCTTTTAGAAGAAGAGGCAGAGCTATTGGAGATTTCCCGGCTGGTGGGGCTTGAATCGCTCTCTTTCGATGACCGCCTGGTCCTTGAGGTCGCCAAATCTATCCGCGAGGACTTCTTGCATCAGAACGCCTTTCATGAAATCGATACCTATACCTCATTGGCCAAACAGCAGCGCATTTTGAAGATCATCCTACGATTTTACCATCTCGGCAAGGCAGGCATTAAGACAGGGGTCGATTTCGCAAAGATCACGAAACTTGCGGTACGCGAAAAGATCAGCCGGCTCAAATACGTTCCCGAGGACCGGCTTGCCGATTTTGATGCAGCGGAGAAAGAGCTAGAGGACAGTTATGCTTAAGGAATACGCAACGGTTTCTTCGGTTTCCGGCCCCCTGGTGATCGTGGAGAAGACCAAGGACATAAAGTACGCGGAGCTCGTCGAGGTCGCCTTTTCCGATGGCCAGATCCGGCGGGGAAAAGTGCTGGAGATTTCCGAAGACAAGGCCCTGGTTCAGATGTTCGAAGGGACCATCGGGCTGGATGTCTTAAGCGCCCGGGTACGGTTCTTGGGCCGGACCCAGGAGCTCGGCGTCTCTGAAGACCTATTGGGCAGGGTCTTTGACGGTGCCGGCAGGCCGCGCGACAACGGGCCGCAGGTCATTGCCGTCAAACGCATGGACATTAACGGTAACCCCATTAACCCCAGCTCGCGCGCCTATCCCTCCGAATTCATCCAGACAGGCATCTCTACCATTGACGGGATGAATCCGCTGGTTCGCGGTCAGAAGCTGCCGATATTTTCCGCCGCAGGCCTGCCGCATGCCCGACTCGCCGCGCAGATCGCCCGCCAGGCAAAGGTTCTGGGGCAAGAAGAGGCGTTTGCGGTAGTGTTCGCGGCGATGGGGATTACCTTCGAAGAAGCGGATTTTTTCATGCGTGATTTCCGCAACACCGGAGCAATCGAGCGCAGCGCCCTGTTCATTAATCTGGCCAATGACCCGGCTATCGAACGCATATCCACCCCGCGGCTTGCCCTTACTTGCGCGGAATACCTGGCTTTTGATCTGGATATGCATGTGCTCGTCATCCTGATCGATATGACATTCTACTGCGAGTCGCTGCGGGAGATCTCTGCGGCTAGAAAAGAGATCCCCGGCCGCAGGGGGTATCCCGGCTACCTTTACACCGACCTGGCTACGCTCTACGAGCGCGCCGGCAGGATTAAGGACAAAAAAGGCTCCATTACGCTTTTGCCGGTTTTGACTATGCCCGAAGACGATAAGACCCACCCCATCCCGGATTTGACCGGCTATATTACCGAAGGCCAAATTATCCTTTCGCGAGAACTGCACCGTAAAGGCGTTTATCCTCCCGTTGATGTATTGCCCAGCCTTTCGCGCCTTAAAGATAAGGGCATCGGCCGGGACAAGACCCGGCAGGACCACTCTGACGTACTCAACCAGATATTCGCCTGTTACGCTAAAGGCAAAGAAGCCAGGGAGTTGGCGATTATCCTGGGCGAGGCAGCCCTTTCCGAGCTGGACAAGCTGTATCTGAAATTCGCTGATGCCTACGAAGACAGATTTGTCCGTCAGGCCGAATACGAGTCCCGCTCGATCGCAGAGACGCTCGACCTTGGCTGGGAGATGTTGAGGACAATCCCCAGGCAGGAGCTTAAGCGCATCCGTCAGGAACACCTCGATCAGCATTATCAGCAATAAGGCGGCGGTATGATCTTACGCGTAAATCCCAATCGCATGGAGCTTATCCGCCTGCGGCGCAGGCTCAGCCTCGCTCAGCGAGGGCACAAACTGCTGCAGGATAAGCTCGAGGAGATGATGCGCAGGTTCTTGATGCTGCTTAAGGATATTGATATCGCTAAGGTTGATTTTCAGAGCCGCACCCAAAAGATCATGCAAGACTTGCTTTACTGCCGCATGACCGCTTCCGAGGATGAGTTTAAGAAGTCCCTGGCCGGCATAAGCGCCCAGCTGGTTTTCGATGTTTCCGCGATGCGCGTAATGAATGTCCGGGTGCCGGTGTTCGACGTCAAAGAACTAAAGATCGAGAAGGCCTACGATTTTTTCAAGACCTCCGGTCAACTCGATATGGTAGTCGCAGGGGCCGGAGAATACCTTGCGTCGCTGCTGAAACTCGCGCAGTTGCTCAAGAGCCTGGATATCCTGTCATATGAAATCGAGCGCACGCGGCGCCGGGTCAACGCCCTGGAATACATGTTAATCCCTTCGATCCAGGGGACCATCAGGTTTATTACTCAAAAATTGAACGAATTCGAACGGGGAAACCTGGTACGCCTGATGCGGGTCAAAGAGATAGTACGCAGCCATTAGCCGATGGCCGGGCCGTTGTATCCGTGCGCATTATGCCGCGGAAGCATATCCTCAGTCGCCCGTCTCCTCAGCTTTGTGTTGCAAGAATGGCTCTCTGGTTATATAATTGATACCGCGTAGTAAGACATCCGGGCGATTAGCTCAGCTGGTTAGAGCGTCTGACTTACATTCAGAAGGTCAGGGGTTCAAGTCCTCTATCGCCCACCAACCATATTAAAAAATTGTTGCTAAAAACCTTGTTTTAAGCTACAATTTACCTCTTCGCTTATTCGGGCCCGTGGTGCAGTCCGGTTCAGCACGTCAGATTGTCGATCTGAAGACCGCGAGTTCAAATCTCGTCGGGCCCGCCAATAATAAATCCGCGTAAATGCTCCCGCGGATTTTTTATTTACTACCGACGCGTTGCAAGCGCTCATGAAAAAAACAACCTTTCCCCTGTTAATTATAACACTGCTGTTATTTCACAGTTTCCTTAGCTACCAGACGTTGCGATCCAGCGACATAGCAAGGCAGAGCGATGAGAGAGCACGCATAGAGTACGCAGTTTCTTATTATCGGCTCTTATTCTCAGATCCCGCCGCCTCTGCCATTACAAAACTAGCTAAGATGTCTAGCTTGGCGGAATACGATAACCAACGCCATCCCCATCTGGTCGAGGTAACGCAGGCTCTTGCATGGAAGGCCCTGGGTTATCCCAGTATCCGGAATACGGATGCCATGATCTTATTGAGCAATGCTTTTTTTCTGGCTATTTTGCTTTTTAGCACCTACGGCATCGGGTGTATTCTGTATAATAAGTATGCGGCTTTCCTGGCAGCCCTCCTGGTTTCTTTTTTCCCTATTGTGTTCGGCCATTCGCGCATGGCTATGCTGGATCTGCCTCTGGCGGCCATGGTTTCCTTGAGCGCGTATGCGCTTTTAAAAACAGATTCTTTCCGGTCGCCTTCCCATAGCATTTTATTCGGCATAGCTTCGGGCTTTGCGCAGCTTACTAAAGAGACCGCTTTTGTTTTTATTTCCGGTCCGTTCCTTTATTATGCGTACCGATCCTTCCTTCTGCAACGGCACAAGAGGCTCCTTTTACATGTCTTGCTGGCCATGTCCTTTGCGGTCCTGGCGGCGGCAACGGTGTATCTGAGGCCGTCAAACTTTCATGCATTCCAAAGGTATATTGAGGTTGCCCAAGTGCGTACCTACCCGGATCAACTCTACTACCTCAAGCGAGCGTCTCTTTTAATAGGCCCCCTGCTGGGTGTGGTGCTATTACCCCTACTTCTTGCCTGTCTGACGTCTCTTAAAGAGAGAAATAAGTTTCTTTTCCTTTGGTTTTTGGTGCCCCTTCTCATCTACAGCCTGTCTCCCAGCAAGACCGTCAGGCAGTTCGTTCCGCTGCTTCCTGCTCTTGCAGTGATGCTGTCAGGAGAAGTATGGATTCATCGCTGGTTTAAAAGGGCCAGGGCCAGCTACGTTTTTCTTATGGTTTCCTTCGCTATCCTGCAATATGCATTTGTGAATGCGGCTATTTTTCACGAAGGATATTACCGGCAAGAACTAACTATGGATACCGGTGTATTGCGTGCGCAAAGAACTCCTTATGCGCTCATTGCAGAGTCGCTTACGGGTATTTTCCGCCACGATATCGGCGCCGCCAGGCAAGATAAGCAGGTCTGTTTCTTATTCCACTACCCGGCTGTGTATGATTCCTTGCGGCTGGCTGCATCCTTTGACGCGCTGCCGCTTGAAATAGTGTGTCCGCTGGAGGGAGACGAGCGGGCTTTCCGCAGAGATTATGGCGATTTGACGCAGATGGATTGGTCGAGGGTAATAATAGCGGCAGATTATATCGTAGAGAAGACAGGCGTTACATGCGGAAGCCCCGGGCCCGATGAACGTATCATATCCAGGGGCCTTGAGGCAAGCTTCGCGCAGCACAGAAACGAATTCGTGCGCATTGCCGAACTAGCATTTGGCAACGGAGACCTGGTGTTTGTATATAAGAAATCCGGCGCGGCCGGTCTATCCGCGCGCCTGGATGGGCCGGGAGTCAAGCGCCGATGAAGATACATACCGCACACGGACGGTATCTTATTCTTGTAATAGCGCTCTGGGCATTTCATGTCTGGATGAACTACCATGTCTTGACGCGAAGCCAGATATCCCGATTCCATGACGAAGGATGCAGAGTCGTACAGGGGATTAAATATTATCAGTTGCTATTTAAAAATCCGGGCATCGGCGCCATGGAAAAACTTGATCGCGTTTCTACGCTGACCGGACAATTCCATCCGCCGTTGTTCGAACTCGCAGAGGCTGTTTCCTGGAAGCTGCTGGAAAGAGTCGCGCCAATGGATATGGATATGATGGTTATGACGGTCAACGCCATTTTCTTATTGATTTTGCTGCTTGGCGTTTACGGTATCGGCTCGGCGCTTTACCAGCCCGGGGTAGGGCTTGTATCCGCGGTACTGGTTTCTTTTTGCATGATGGTCTTCGGTCATACGAGACTTGCCATGCTTGATTTCCCCGTAGCCTGTATGGTCTCATGTGCCGTCTATACCCTCGTAAAGACCCGGGGGTTTCAGTCCCGCGGATATAGCATCTTGACCGGGATAGTTTTTGCCACGGCGGTTTTAACAAAAGAAACGGCACTCGCTTTTTTCCTTCCGCCGTTTATCTATTATATCCTCAGGTCCTGGGTCAGGAATAATAAAAAACAGGTTTTCATACACCTGATTTTCACCGCGCTTTGTTTTATTGTCATAGCAGGAAGCCTTTATTTAAAGCCGGCAAATCTGTGCGTATTCAAATGGTACCCCCTGCGGACACATTACACCAAGACTTCCTGGGACCTGCTTTACTATGTCAGACATTTTGACGCCTTTGTGGGTCCGATGTTGCAGGTGTTATTCTTACCCTTGCTGGCGGCGTATCTTTTTAATATTAAAAAAAGAAAAAAAGTTTTTCTTTTCTGGCTTTTTGTTCCGTTGGTCATATTCAGCATCTCGCCCAGCAAAACCCTGAGACTGCCCTTGGCAACAGTGCCCGCCCTTGCCATTATCGTAACCCAGGAAATATTCCAGAATAATCTTTTCCGCAGATGCCGGCAGGCCTGTGTTTTTCTCTTGTTATCTTTCGCCGTTCTCCAATACGCGTTCCTCAACGGCGGGTTGCTGTTCGCAGAGCGCTATCTGGGGCACCTTGATTATGGCATCTTGTTCGTCACACGCAATCACCAGGATTATTCAGATAAACTCGTCGATATCTTCACCAGAGAAGCACAGGGTCCCGCGCACATCGGGAAACGCATTCTTTTTATAGGCAGCGTTGGCAGTCTGCATTGGCCGCTCTATGAATATGCCCTGCTGCATGAATGGGCGTTTGATTTCAAATTCCCCGCCGAAGGTGACGCGTTCGATCATGCATACTTTCCCCGCAGATGGCACGAGGAGCTTACCGCCGCCGGTTACATCATCGATAAAACCGGAGGGATCGAAAGAAGCCCGTATAACGGGTACGTCATAGAAGGCCTGCGAAAGGATTTTCGTGAACACAGGGGCGAGTTTGATCTTATGGCCACGGTGCCGGCAGGCGACGGCTCGAACATATACGTATATAAGAGAATATCAAATTGAACACCCCCACAATCTCTTGGATGCGCATCACTAATAACCCCGTCACACTGAACGCTGTCCGGATAGGCATCTTGTTTTTAGGCTGCGCAGGCCTTATATGGCCGCACAGGCCTTGTATCGCCGCCCCCTGTTTCGAGAATGCGCAGCTTATTTTCAATATCGAAAGCTATCTACGGATGGATGTGGTAAGTTTCAAGAATGCGGTTGACCTGGATAGCAATAACAAGGAAGATTCCGGCGCGTATCTGGGGCTTGATTACAGCCTCGGGTTTTATGCGGAGTATAAGAACCAGGGCACCAAATTGTATTTGAAACTGGAACGCAACGGTCCGACCGATTACGACGCACCGATCCTTGTCCATAATACGGTCATGACGTCGGGAGGAGCTATCGGCGCCTATCGTAGCGAGGAACTTCTGCCTGGTGTGGAGGAATTCTGGATTGATACCCCTCTGTCCGGATCCGTACGTCTGAAAGGGGGCCTGTTTGCCTATGAGGTAGGCAACGGCTTCAGCCTTAATGGCGCATATGAGAATTACGGCGTTGCGTTTCTTGGCCAGGCCGGACGCTCGGCGTGGAGACTGTATTATTGCCGTCCCGACCTGGTGTATAAAAACCGCCTTGGGCCGCGCATACCGCAGGAAGAAGAACAGGAGGTCAGATACGATCACAACGCCGCTAATTTTTTTGCCGCGGATGTGAAATTTCCTGCCGGCCAAGATTGCGTCAACCCCTACATAGGCGTATTGGCGGACTATACCTCCCAGGGTAAACGCGATAACGCTTTTTCCGCTCCTATCCGCCGGGATATTTTGGGAACCCTTGGCGCCTCCTGGGCAGGCCAGAGAAAGGACCTGTCTTTTGCCTTCGAAGCGGCGCATAATTTTGGCAAGGCGTATAGCGCAGACCCCGCGAATAAAGACATATACCATACCGGCTATCTTTTTTTTGGCGAAGCAAGCTATCAGCTAGGCAACTGCAGGCCGTCTTTGCAATTTCTGCTTTGCTCGGGGAATAAAGCCACCCCGCAGATGGCGCAAGAACAGGCCTCTTCGCTCATCAGCGGCAAGAACAGGGCTTTTAGTTCTTATTCCCCCTTGAATAAAAATCACGGAGATTCCATCAGCGCCGCAAATGCCCGGGTCCGGCCGATAGTAGCGATGGGCGCCGGATACGGATTAAATTACGGTATCCCCAGGCCCGGGACGTTTGCCTCCTCTGATTTCGATAATCTCATTATGCCTGCCCTGGGAATCGATATCGATCTGAACAAAAGGATGCAGATCGGGTTTTGGGGGTACTACCTGAGGTCTTTTACAAGGGGGGTAGGCGTTTTGCATGGGCAGGGCAGGTACCTGTCAGGCGATTTAGGGCGAGAGATCGATGTGAACATCGACTATCAACTGAATAAGCATGCGTGGATCTATATCCTGGGCGGTTATTTTTTCCCCGGCCGGTATTACAAAGAAAAAAGAGACGATACCTCCGGCAGCCTCTTGAGCCCTTTTGTGCGCGGAGACGGCAGCGCTGATTGCGCGTATCAGCTTGAAATGGCAATAGAATTTACCTTTTGAGCAGGCGCGGCCTATCCTAAGCCCATGATGATCCACCAGGGGAGGCTTGCTTCAGGAAGGAAAAAAGAGAAATCGACGAGATTGTGCAGCAAGAAAACCAGGCTCGCAGCTACCACGGCGTTGGTCCAGGAAGGATCGAGAGTGTTCGGGCGGCTCCTGATGAGCCTCTGTAAGCGAGCGACGGCCATCCAGACGAAAGCAGCAACTCCTAAAAAACCGGCCTCCGCCCATAGCTGTAGATATGCGTTATGCGCATAGCGGGAGTAGGGAAGGCTGAAGCTGCCCAGCCCTATTCCTGTCAAGGGAGAGGATTTGATGGCCGCAAGCGTATCTCGCCAGTAGTTTAACCTCATCAGCGCGGAAAAGAACATGCCGTGGTATTCTGCGCGGGCAACCGATCTGGTAAAAAAGACAAAGCCGATACCCACGCATACTCCTGATAGAAGGAGCACCCCTTTCATTTTTAGCTTGCCCTCCAGGTAAAAGAACACCATCAACGATACGAAGAGGCTTACGATAGCTCCCAGCGACTTGGTAAGCAGGAGCGCGCACGCCAAAGGCACCATCATCCAAAAGGTGCGTCTGCGCGCCAGAGCCAGAGGGATGAGCATGGCCAGATATCCTGCCAGAATATTCGGCGTTATAAAAGGGAAGAAGACGCGCCTGCGTTGGACATAGGCGATGGTAGAAGACTCGCGCATATTCTGTGCGCTGATGTAATCGGACAGATGCTGGAAGCCGAAGAGATATTGATACATAGCCATGAAGCTAATGACCAGTCCTGTCAACAGGAGTGCCATGGTGAGCCGGTTCTTGTCCTGCGGGGCAAGCGGAGTGACGATCATCAAGAGCAGAACGCCGCTGACATACTTGTATGCCTCTTGCAGGCTGGTGAAGGGGGCCGGAGAAAATAGCAGGGTTAACAGCAGCGCCACTGCCATTGTCGCGGTTGCGTAAAGTATCGGTTCATTTTCTTTGACCGCAATCCCCTTGCTCACCGCCCAGACCAGCAAGAAACCCAATAAGACGGTGGAATAGAGAAAATTCTCGTAAGGGAACGCCGGAGAGGAGATAAAGGGCCTTAGCGCAGCCAGCACCAGAAGGATAGTAACCATCATGCTCACAATTTTATGTTAAATCCGGCCGGCAGTCAATGCTTCTTTTTCCGGTTCCAAAGCGGTATGCTTAGGGAGATATTTAGCCTTGTTTTTCTCGAATTTGCGTGCTATGATGTTTTCTATTGTTGCCAAGGATTTTTTCTGTGCAGGGAAGGAGCTACGCATGGTAAGTATAGAAGAATTTAGGAAAATAGAGTTGAAAATAGCTCAGATTAAAGAGGTTAGCGATCATCCCAATGCCGATAGGTTGTATGTGCTTACCGTTGATGTAGGCGATAAAACCAAACAGATCGTAGCAGGTATAAAGGCCTCTTATCAGAAAGAAGACCTGGTCGGCAGGCAGGTCGTGTTGGTGGATAACCTTGAGCCGGCGCTGTTGCGGGGGGTGGAAAGCCAGGGTATGCTTTTGGCGGCCCAGGATGAACAGGGCATCTGTATCGTTGCGCCCGAACGCAAGGCGAAACTCGGCAGTCCGGTGAAATGATAAAGCAGTTTGTGCATCAAAAATCCTGCCTGGCTTGTTATGGCTGTTGCCGATTCGCGCAGCCGGATACGGTCTGGTCACCCTGCCTTTTGCGGGAGGATACGCAGCAACTGGCGGCGCATCGCATCCTTCCTTCGGTAGCAGCGGTCGGCCATAAGCTCAAAGTGGCATACGACAAACAGCAGGGCGTATTTATTTGTCATTTTCTTAACCCCGTGAATAATCGCTGCGGAATTTATGCGTTCCGGCCATTCGATTGCCAGCTCTATCCTTTCCTGCTTAACCGCCGCGGCCGCAAGATATTTCTGGCAGTAGACCCGCAATGCCCCGGCGTGGGAAAGCAGATGAAAAGCATGCAATTCAAAAGATACATACGCTACCTCACCGGCCTTTTACGCAGCCCGGCCTTCTTGGAGACCTTACGGCATAATCCTCAGGTGATGCAGACATACGCAGAGGCTGTAGACCTTGCGGAGTTACAACTGTAATGGTCAGACTCAAAAAATTAACCGCCGCCGATAAAAAAATCTTTGCAGAATTTTTCAGGTTACGCCGGCATAGCCTGGCCGCCTACTCCTTTGAGAGCGTGTATATCTGGAAAGGGCTATTCGATATCCGCTGGGCCGTTATCAACGGGAACCTCTGCGTATTTTTTAAAGACAAGATAGGTATGTTTTTGTACCTGCCGCCGCAAGGCAGCTGTCCCGATCCTTCGGTTGTCGCCAAGGCATTCCGGATCATGGACCAGCAGAATCGTAACCCGCAGGTATCGCGCATCCAGAATGTCGAGGAGCAAGAACTGGCGTTTTATGAAAACCAAGGGTATGTCTGTCGGCATACCGCATCTGATTACCTGTGTTCTGCCTCGGAGATGGCGCAGCTGCGGGGGAACCGGTTCAAATCAAAGCGGGCCAGCGTCAACTATTTTATAAAGCATTACCCGTTTGAATACGAGGTTTTTTCGTTACGGCACAAGGGCGCCTGCCTGGCATTGTATCATCTTTGGATGCGACAGCGCCAAGATGTCTATCACGATCCACTCTACCGGGGGATGCTCAAAGACAGCCTGAGCGCCTTTGAGGTGCTGTTAGGGCACTATGGCCGTCTGGATTGCCTCGGCCGTCTGGTAAAGGTCAACGGCGCAGTGAAAGCCGTAACCTTCGGGTATGCGCTGAACCCGGATATCTTCTGCGTGTTGTATGAGATAGCGGATCTTTCGATCAAGGGCTTGAGCCAGTTTGTATTTCGCGCCTTTTGCAAAGAGCTGGAGAAATACCGGTTCGTTAATGTGATGGACGACTCAGGCCTGGCGAACCTCAAGAAGGTCAAGTTATCTTATCATCCGGCGCAGATCGTCGGCGCCTATAGCGTAGAAAGGACGCATGCACAGGCGCGTTGATGAAGTAGAATTTGTGATCTTTGATACCGAGACCACCGGGCTGAATCCCGAATACGGAGACAGGGTCGTCGAGATTGCGGGGATGCGCATAAAAGGAGAGCAGATATTAGGTTCTTTTCAGACCCTGCTTAATCCCGGCAGGCCCGTTTCGGAAGCAGCCTTCGCAGTCAATCAGATCACATCAGAGATGCTGGCTGGCGCCCCTTCCGTCGAAACGGCCATGCCGGAGTTTCTGGTTTTTATAAAAGATGCTTGTCTTTGTTCTTATAACGCAGGTTTTGATCTGGGGTTTTTGCAGAACGAATTAAAGTTCATCGGCCGGCAGCTACCGCAGGAGACTGCCGTGGTGGATGTGCTGAAGATGGCAAGACGCATTATCCCGGGGATGAGCCGGTATGCCTTATGGTTTGTTGCGGGGCAGCTCGGCATAAAAGCCCAACAGCAGCACCGGGCATTTTCCGACGTAGAAATGACGCTGGAGGTGTTCCGTAGATTAAAGGCCAAAATGAAAGAAAAGGGCGTGGAGGACTTCCTGAGCTTCCTTCACCTTTTCGGGGTTAACCCCCATATGCTTGAGGACCTCAGCAATCAAAAGATCATCAAGATCCAAGAGGCTATTGATTTAGGGCTTCGGCTTAATATTAAATATCTGTCTTCCTCAAATGCCGCAGTGACACAGAGGGATGTCCTTCCCAAAGAGGTTCGCCGGGAGAAAAGCGGCAGTTACGTCGTCGGGTTCTGCTATCTGCGGAATGAAGAAAGGTCTTTTAGGATCGACAGTATCCTGGAGTTGCGTGTGCAATGAAGACACAACAGGTCCGCCTGCCTTTTTACGCAAGGCTGCCGGTTTTGGCTATGGGCAGCCAGAGGAAAAACACCGTGTGTTTTGCCCGCGGGGATTGTGCCTTGATCAGCCCTGTCCACCAGGACTTGTCCTGTGCGGACGATTTTTCTAATTTCGAAAAAACCGTAGGCTATTTCTTTGCCCGACACCCGGTCCTCGTTGCACATGACCTGCATCCCGAGTATACCTCTACCAAGTATGCCATTTCCTTGCCGCCACGATATTCGCCGGTGGCCGTGCAGCATCATCATGCCCACATTGCTGCATGCATGGTGGAAAATGGCCTTAAGAATCAGAAAGTCATTGGTGTGGCTTTTGACGGTACCGGCTGGGGTAGCGATGCTACACTGTGGGGAGGGGAATTTTTAGTGTGCAATTATGCGCGTTCCGTGCGCGTCGCGCACCTCAGGGCCGTCCCCTTGCTGGGTCATGAAAGCGCACTGCGGCAGCCTTGGAAGTTGGCGGGGTTATGGCTCTACCTGGCGTACGGAGATGCGTTTTTAAACCTGGGTATTGAGTTTACCAAAAAGATCCAGAGGGGCAAATGGCTGGTCTTGAAACAAATGTACCTGTCTAGTCCGGATATAGTATTGACCAGCAGTATGGGCCGGCTTTTCGATGTCCTGGCGAGCATTGTCAGCGGGAGGCAGGCGGCAAGCCGGGAAGCAGAGTTAGCGGTTGCGCTGGAAAAGATGGCCCGGCGCAATCCGCAGAAAGCCGATGCCTATCCGTTCACCCTTCGAGACACGCCGCACGGCCTTGTCATTGACCCCCTGCCGCTGTGCAGGGGTGTGACTGCCGACGTAAAAGCCGGCATCGCTGCACAACACATCGCTTGGCGGATACATTTTTCCGTGGCCCGGATGATCCGCACTACCTGCCGTGCGGTGCGCGCAAGGCACGGCCTTAAAAGGGTCGTTCTGGCGGGAGGGGTATTCCAAAACAGGCTCTTACTTGCATTGACGCTGCCGTTATTGGAAGCGGACGGTTTCAGTGTTTTTACGCACCGAGAGCTTTCATGTAACGACTCCAGCCTTTCCCTGGGGCAGGCGGCGATCGCTTCTTATAGAGGACAGGGCCAACAAAAAGCCACCAAGGGAGGTTAAGGACATGTGCCTGGGGATCCCCATGAAAGTCAAACGCATCCGCGGTGAATTCGCCGACGTAGAAAGCGCCAGGCTCGTGCGTGCCGTCAACATACAAATGCTCTCGGGCCTGGAGCCCGGAGATTATGTTATCGTCCATGCCGGGTTTGCTATCCAGAAGCTTGATCCCCGGAAGGCAGAAGAGACCTTGCGCCTGATAAGGGAGATCACATGAAATACATTGACGAATTCCGCAACCAGCGCTTGATTAAAAAAATATCCGAGCGGATTCTTGCGTTGCCCCTTGCACGCCGGCGCGTACGGATTATGGAGGTCTGCGGCACGCACACGCAGGCTTTTTTCAGGTTCGGGCTCAAAGACTTGCTGCCTGGCAATTTCGAGTTTATTTCCGGGCCGGGGTGTCCCGTATGCGTTTCTTCGCAGGAGTATATCGATAAGGCGATAGCCTACGCACAACAGAAAGATACCGTAGTAGCGACCTTCGCGGATATGCTCCGTGTCCCCGGCACGCATTCCAGCCTTGAAAAAGAGAAGGCGCGTTCAGCCAGGGTGGTGACGGCATATTCGGCGCTGGATGCGCTTGATTTTTCCCGGAAAAACCCCCGCAAGAGGGTTGTATTTCTCGCCGTAGGATTTGAGACAACCGCGCCTACTATCGCCTTGAGCCTCATCCGGGCCAGGCAGGAGAAATTAAAAAACCTTTTTTTCTTTTCTTCCCTAAAATTGATTCCGCCGGTCATGAGGCTGCTTCTTAAGGATCAGAGACTGCGCCTGTCTGCGTTCTTGTGCCCTGGGCATGTTTCGGCTATAATCGGAAGTAAGGCGTATGATTTTATCCCGCGCGTGTACGGCATCCCCTGTTGCGTGGCGGGATTCGAGCCGATGGATATAATGGAAGGGGTCTACTCTATCGCGCGTTCGATCATCCGCCGTAAACCCTCCGTGATGAATCAGTATAGCCGCGTCGTCACCGGCGCCGGGAACCGTAAGGCCCTGGGGCTGATAGACGAGGTTTTTAAGACAACCGATGCTGCCTGGCGCGGCCTGGGCAGGGTTGCCTCTAGCGGCCTGTCGTTAAGGGATGCCTTTGCGGCATTTGATATCGAAAAAGTAGCCCCGCTTAAGCTCCAGAGGTTTGTTGTAAAGCACCCCGCTGCCGCCTGTCGTTGCGGCGATGTGCTCAAGGGCCTGATCAGGCCTGATGAATGCGCCTTGTTTAAAACGCGCTGTTCGCCTGCTTCTCCCTGGGGGCCGTGTATGGTTTCCAGTGAAGGCGCCTGCAGCGTATATTATGCGTATGCGTAAGAAAAGCATTGCGGTTCTTGTTATCGGGTTCTGCCTTGCCTTGCTTGCCGGCTGTTCCTGCCGGGACGACCTGCAGAGGGCCAGAAAGTATCTGCGTCAATCGCAGGATCAATACCGGCGCAGTGTCGGTATTTATCAACGGTTGATCGCGCGCGGGGCGGATGCGGACGCCCTGCATTTTGAGCTTGGCCAGCTGTACTATGACCACGCCCGGTTTGCCGAGGCGGTCTCGGAACTTGGCCAGGCCAGCCGCCCCGAAGCAAAAAAGATGCTGGCTATCGCGTATTATCATCTAGGAGATTTTACCCGGGCGCTTCAGTTGTTTGACAAAAATGACGCCCGGGACGACGAGAGCCTCTATTATTACGGCCTGACGTGCGAGAAGTTGAACTTATATGACCGCGCCCTGGAATTTTACAAAAAGATAACTTCTTTCGCATACGCAGGTTTAGCTGCGGCGCGCGTCGAGGCGATCGAAAAACAAGCTACGGCCGTACGCATAGACGAATTGAGCCCCGCCACCGCAAAAATCATTGCTTCCGCTGGCGACGCGCAACGTTTCCCTCAGGCGGGGGCGCTTGTGCTGTGGTGCGACGAAAAGATCGAGATCACCCCGGACAATACGCAGGTCTCCTCCCTGCATTACGTCGTCAAAATCCTTAATGAGCGGGGTAAAGAAGAGTTTGCCGAGACGGGGGTTGATTATGACTCAACCTACGAAAAGGTAGATTTGGTGTATGCCCGGACCATCAAACCAAACGGCGACGTGGTCCAGGTGGGTAGCCGGCATATCCGTGACGTTTCCAAGTATTTGAATTTCCCCCTTTACAGCAACGCGCGCGTTTTTATTATCTCCTTTCCGGAAATTACCGAGGGGGCGGTGATTGAATATGAGGTAAGAGTATCAGGCAGCGAGCTGATCAACAAAAAAGACTTTATCCTGGGCTACCCTCTGCAGTCCTCCCAGCCTATTCTGTCCGCGGATTTTAGCGTTGTGCTCCCGCAAGACAGGGAGCTGTTTATTAAAAACATTAATGAAACGTACAATAATTTCGGCGCGGATTTGAAGCCTCGGGTAGAGCGGGCGCATGGGCAGACTCTGTATCTTTGGCATTTCCGCGATATCCCGCAGATTATCCCTGAATCCAATATGCCTCCGGCGATACGGATAAACCCCGCGCTCCTGCTTTCCACGTTTTCTTCCTGGCAGCAAATATACGACTGGTGGTGGAAGCTTGCCCAGGACAAGATAAGGGCGGATACGGCAATACGGCAAAAGGTCAACGAACTGGTTGCGGGGCTTGTTTCCGATGATGACCGGGTGCGCGCGGTCTATAATTTCTGCGCACAGAAAATCCGTTATGTGGCCGTGGAATACGGCCGGGCAGGTTATGAGCCGCACCGCGCGGAGGATGTTTTTAAAAACAAATATGGCGACTGTAAAGATCAAGCGATATTACTGGTAGCCATGCTCAAGGAAGCCGGTTTTACCGCCTGGCCAGTTCTTATCGCCACTCGCGATTACTACGACTTGAACCAGGATTTCCCCGCCGCGCTTTTTAACCACTGCATTGCGGCGGTGTCCTTTAAAGGGCAGATTGTGTTTCTGGATCCTACCGCCGAGACCTGCCCGTTCGCAGACCTGCCTGTCGGCGATCAGCGCCGCGCAGTGCTGGTGATCAAGGGCGACGGCTATGCCATCGAGCAGACCCCGCTCTATCCGCCGCCGCACAATCTGATAAGACAGCACCTGGCGATACGGGTGAATCCCGATGAAACCATTACTGCGGTAAAAGATATAGCTACTGCCGGTATATACGATCAGGCCCAGCGTTATTGGTTGCGCTATACCCCTCCGGAGCTCGTTGAGCAGACGCTCAAAGAAAAGATTCAGGGCATTTCGATCGGCAGCCGCTTAGAAGGATACCAGATACAGAATAAAGACGACCTTAATCAGCCGCTTGCCTTGCGTTATACGTTCCAAGGGCCGGAATATTTTACGGTGGCAGGCAGGTTGCGTCTTATGCCGCAGTTAACGGAAGCGGATACTTCCGTGGTTGCTAAAGACACGCGCAAATATCCAATTGACTTCGGCGCCCTGGATACCAAGGAGACGATAATTGAGGTTGCAATCCCTGCTACGCTTAAGGTACAATATATCCCTGAGGACGTTGTCATAGACAGCCCATGGATCAAGTACGACGTCCGTTATACCCGCAAAGGGGACACCCTGTATGTTCATCAAAAAGTAGAGGTTAAAACCGACAGCGTCCCGGTTCAAGAATACGGCCGGTTCAAGTCGGTGTACGAAGGCTTGGCTAAAAAGATCAAGCAGCGGGTGGTACTGGAGGAGGTTAGGTAGCATGGCGCCTAAAACCAGCAATCTCGCAGCGGAACGCCGAGAATACTTAAGGTTGGATTCGGTCTTCCCCGTGCAGTTTTGTCTGCTTGGTTCCGACGGAGCCACCCCCGGCTCCGGCTGGATCCAGGGTTTTACCAATAACGTCGGCAAGGGCGGGATGTGCCTGGAGGTTAACAACCTTGCCCCCGATATAGCCGGTCTCCTCAAGACGGGGCAGGCAAAATTCTCTCTTAGCATCGAGCTGCCCTTTGTCAGCGCTCCCATGAATGCCCTCGCCAAGATCTCCTGGGTGCAGGAGGCCGTCGGCAGGACCGGTAAATATCTTATCGGCTTAAGCTATGAACAGATAGACCCTGCCCAGAACAAGAAGATTATGAACTACGCCTGGGCCAGGAAGCTCTTTGCGCCCGTTGTGCTGACGGTTATCTTTATCCTGGGAGCGGCTTTCGTCGTCAACGCCTATCTGAACGTAAACTTAATCCAAGGCAACCGGGCGCTGGTAGAGCAATTGGTCAAGATCCTTCAGGAGACCAGTGTTGCCAAACAGAAGATCAAGGAGATCGACAGGGAAAAGGACGATTTACGCTTGAAGATCCAGACGCTGCAGCTGCGTATTCAGGCGCTGGATGAGGAGAGAGAGAAGCGCAAAGAAGAAGCCAATACCATTGTGACGCTGAATTCCCGGATTGACGCCCTGAGTCAAGAGAAGTCAACCCTGCAGGAACAACTCATCAGTCTGCAGCACAAAGAGAGCACCGTAACGGAACAGCTCCTGCGCCTGGACCAGAAAAAGACGACCCTGGCGCAGGTCAACCTCGACAAGATGTATCAGTGGCTACAGATGATGCAGAGTCAGCGCACGGGTCTGGTAAAGAGCTTTGAAGGGCAGGGGGAGTTGAGCGATTGGGCTTTTACCTATGACCAGTCGCTGGCGGTACAGGCATATGCGAATTTCTCTGATTTTGAGCGGGCCAGAAAGATACTTGATTTCTTTGACAAGAAAGCACAGAGGAAAGGGCTATTTTTTAATGCCTACAATGTCACCAGCGGCAAGCCTACGGAAGAAACCGCCTACAGCGGCCCAACGGTATGGGTGGGTATTGCGATAGCGCAGTATACGCATAAAAGTCAGGACAGCCGTTATCTGCGCTTGGCCCAAGACATAGCCGATGCGATCATTGCCCTTCAGGGGGAAGACGGCGGCATAGCCGGAGGCAATGACGTTACCTGGCGTCTGACGGAACACAACCTTGATGCGTACGCCTTTTTGGAAATGCTGCATGCGCTTACCGGTAAAGAAAAATATCTTCAGGCCAAAGATAAGATCCTGCAGTGGTTGGCAACGCATATCAACAACAAAACCGATGATGTTGCCCTCAGGCGCAAGCGCGGAGACTCTACCATCGTAGCCAATAGCCATCTCTGGGCAGTTGTTGCCCTTGGTCCGGAGCAGCTTGAGCGCATGGGGATAAATCCGGACCGCATTCTGGAGTTTGCCGAGCAGAACTTCCTGGTTGAAGTGACCTACACGCGCCCAGAGGGCCAGACGATCAAGATCAAAGGATTCGATTTTGACCCGCCACGCCACGCCGCACGCGGAGGGATCGCGTTTCCCGAGTGGACGGCACAAGTGGTGATTGCTTCCCAGATGATGGCTGATTTTTATTTTAAGAAAGCCATGATCGCCAAGGCGCGTAGCTATGAACTGAAAGCCGACGAATATTTGTCGCAATTGTGCAATATGATTATATCCAGCCCTTCTCCCTCCGGCCAAGGAGAAAGCTGCGTCCCTGCCGCGACCCATGATTATGTGGACGCCGGCCACGGTTGGACGACTCCCGGCGGCAAGTCCATGGGGTCGGTGGCTGCGACCGCCTATACCCTGTTTGCGTATTACAAATACAGCCCTCTCGTGCTTACTAAAGATCGGCCGTAGCGCCGGCTTCAGGCGAGCCAAGATGCAATGAAACGGAAACTGCGCTTTATTTACCGCTTGCTCTATGCCAGTTTCGGACCACAGCATTGGTGGCCGGCACGCACGCCCTTTGAGGTCGCCATCGGCGCTATCCTTACCCAGAATACCAGTTGGCTCAATGTAGAAAAGGCGATAGGTAATTTAAGGAAGCACGGGTTGTTGTCGGCGGATAGGCTACGCCGTATTCCCCGGGGCCGGCTAGGCGGCTATATCAGGTCTGCCGGTTACTATAACGTGAAAGCCGGCCGCCTTAAGGAATTTCTTGATTTTTTGTACAAGACATATCGAGGGGATTTAGGCAATGCCGCGTCGGTACCTACAAGGACATTGCGAGAACAGCTGTTGTCGGTCAAGGGCATCGGTCCTGAGACCGCCGATTCCATACTGCTCTATGCGCTCAACCGGCCCGTCTTCGTCATCGATGCCTACACCAGGAGAGTGCTTTCTCGGCATCGCCTTGTCAGGGAGCATGCCGACTATGACCAGCTACAGAAGTTGTTTTCGGATAACCTTGCGCCGGAGCCGGCTGTCTACAACGAATATCATGCATTATTGGTAAAACTGGCTAAGGATTTCTGCCTGAAATCAAAGCCAAGGTGCCGGCAATGTCCGCTCGCATCGCTGCCTAAGGATTAGCATGCCTGTCTACGAATACGAATGTATAAAGTGCGGCCTGCAGTTTGAGCACTTGGTGCGCTCTGCACAGGAACGCGTAACCTGCCCGGGCTGTTGCGCCGCAGACATAAGGAAGCGTATCTCCAATTTTGCCTTTAAATCGAAGGATAGTCGTGGTAATATAACCGCTGCCTCATCTTCGGGCTGCAGCGGCTGTGTTAGTCATAATTGCGCAACCTGTAGTCATTGACCATGGTAAATAAAAAACGCCTCATTGCGTTGACGCAGAAGCTCATCGGTATCGATTCGCAAAATCCTCCCGGCAATGAAACACATATCGCGGAATTCGTCAGGGCATATCTAGCCAAGATAGGGCTGAAGGCAAGGTTGTACGAGTTTCAGAAGGGCCGCGCCAATGTGGTAGCTGTGTTGGAGGGGGCGCAAAGGAAAAAGTCCCTCTTGGTCACCCCGCACCTTGATACGGTCCCGGCAGGGACCAGCTGGCACTATCCTCCCTTGGCCGGCACCGTTGCCTCAGGCAGGCTGTATGGCTTAGGCGCAACTGACTGCAAGGGAAACCTGGCTTCGGGGATCGAGGCGTTGCACAGCCTCATTGAAGACCGGCATGCCTTGCCGTACGACGTCATTTTTGCGGCAACTGCCGACGAAGAAGCCGGTTCAGAGGCAGGGCTTATCCCCCTGCTGGCAAAAGGCATTCTTAAGCCGGATGCCGCCCTGGTCCTTGACGCCGACGATTACAGCGTCGTCGTCGCCCAGAAGGGGCTGATCCATTTTCGGGTCCGCATCCGGGGCAAGAAAGCGCACGGCGCATATCCCTGGCGGGGTAAGAATGCCATTGATGCGGCGCTGGCGGTTATCGGCGACTTACACCGCCACAAGTTTTCCTTTAAAAAAAATACGTACCTGCATCCGCCGACTCTTAACACCGGCACGATTAAGGGCGGAGACAAGGTCAATGTGGTTGCGGACTGGTGCGTGTGTGAGCTTGATTTGCGGTTTCTGCCGGGCCAGCATCCGGATAAGATCCTAAGCGCAATCAGAAAAGTTATCCGCAGGCATACCCGTAAGTTTACGTTGGAGATAGAGGGTATCCAAAAGCCCTATGTTATTGCGGAATCGCATCCGTTAGTAGAGCACTTGTGTAAAGCGATGCGGGAAAACGCAGTGGAGCCGCGCATCGAAGGCTCCGAAGGAGCGACCACGATCAGCTTCTTCCAGGACAAGCGCATCCCGGCGACCGCTACCGGATTCGGGACCGAAGGATGCGCGCACATCGCAGATGAATACGCGAAGATCGACCACTTGTATAAAGGCGCCATGATTTTGGAGACGTTTTTCCGGCGCTACGCGTTCAAATAAGGAGCACTCGTATGGACAAAGTTCAGATACGCAAGAGACCAAAGCTGAAAAGACCTTTTTTAATCGTGGCTTGGCCAGGCATGGGTGAAGTCGCTTTCAGGGCGGTATCGCATCTGGTCGACAAGCTCAAGGCAGAGCCATTCGCGCAGCTGGCCTCCGAAGACTTCTTCTATTTAACCAGCAGCGTCATTCAGAACGGGATCCTTGGTATCCCGGAGCTGCCCGCCAACACCTTCTATTACTGGAAGAATAAGGCCGGGGAAAACGACCTTATTATTTTTCTCAGCAATGCCCAGCCGGACCTGACCAAGGCTGAGGCGTACAGCCAGCAGATCATCCAGGTTGCCAAGGCATTCAAGACGCAGATGGTCATCAGTTTCGCCGCCATGCCCCAGCCGGTCGACCATACGCAGCCGGTTAACGTATGGGTTACCAGCACTTCCCAGGAGCTTAACAACACTCTAAAGAAACACAATGTGAATTTTTTGTCGGATGGCCAAATCAGCGGCATGAACGGCCTATTCCTGGGGATTGCTAAACGGGAAGGCCTTGCCGGCATATGCCTGCTGGGTGAGATTCCGCTCTATACCATTCAGATCGAGAACCCCAAGGCCTCTGGCGCGGTGCTGGAAGCCTTCAGCAAGATCACCCGTATCCAGCTTGACCTGGCCAGTCTCATCAACCAGGCGCATGCCATGGAAGAAGAGATCAACAAGCTCCTGGATTACTTGAAGGTTGGTAGCCCTTCTTCCGGCCCTATCAGCGAGGAAGACATTGAAAAGATAAAGAAATCGCTCGGGCAGCTGGTAAAGCTGCCGGTTTCGATCAAGCAGAAGATCGAAGACCTGTTTACGCAGTCGGGGAAGGACATCTCCAAGGCCGGAGAGCTCAAGGCGGAACTCGATAAATGGAGCGTCTATAAAGAATACGAAGATAGATTCCTTGACTTGTTTCGTAAGAGCAAAGACAAAAACAATTGACGCACGATTGCCGCATAAAGGCCGTTATCTTTGATTTAGGCAGAGTCTTGGTTGATTTCGACCACACCATCGCCGCCAGGCGCATGGCCGCCTACACCGCTAAAGACCCGGGCGAGATTTTTGCTATGTTTTTTGACTCCGAGCTTACCGGTTCATTTGAAGAAGGCAAGATTGCGCCCCGGGAATTTTTTGAACGGGTCATGGAGCTGCTGCGATGTAATCTTACCTACGAGCAATTTTTACCCATCTGGAACGAGATATTTTTTCTTACCGATACAAACCGCGCGGTATACGCCTTAGCCTCGGGCTTGAAACAACGCTTTAAAGTTGCGCTGGTATCCAACATCAACCGGCTGCACTTTGAGTACCTCAAGGACCATTTTCCTATTTTTGACTGCTTTCATTGTATTGTCGCTTCATATGAAGTGGGGGTTCGTAAACCCGACCCCAAGATTTACGAGCAGGCGTTGAAGTCGCTCGGCGTTTTGCCGCAGGAGACCTTTTACACCGATGACCGGCAGGAACTGATTGCCGGGGCCAGCCGCCTGGGCATCCGCAGTTTTGTTTTTCGGGACATCGCGCGGCTGAAAAAGGATATGCGCGCAAACGGCATCGCGCTACCTTGAGTTTTTATTATGCGTAATACAAAAAGGATACTACTTTCACATGGCAGCGGCGGGAAATTGACGCACGATCTCATACAGGGCCTCCTGCTGAAAAAGCTGCGCAATCCTATTCTGGAAAAACTTTCCGATAGCGCGTATCTTGGATACCGGCAGGGCCTGGCGTTTACCACCGATTCGTTTGTTATCAGCCCTATCGAGTTCCCCGGAGGCGACATAGGAAAACTTTCCGTCTGCGGCACGGTCAACGATCTGGCAGTGTCGGCGGCAGTGCCGGAATATCTGTCTCTTGCGCTTATTATTGAGGAAGGTTTTGGCTACTCCGCGCTGGAAAAGATTATCGATTCTGTCGCCTCAACCGCCTCCGCTGCCGGCGTGCGCGTGGTTACCGGGGATGTCAAAGTTGTTGAGAGAGGGGCGTGCGACAAGATCTTTATTACTACCTGCGGCATCGGCAGATTGCTCGATAACCGCCGGCTTTCGGTAGCGCAGATACGGCCGACCGACAAGATTATCATTACCGGCACCATCGCCCAACATGGGCTGGCGGTGCTGGCAAGCCGCAAGGGCCTTGCGCTGGGCAGGGGGATCAGAAGCGATTGTGCCTGTTTGCATGACCTATTGCTCCCTTTATTTTCCCATACTGCCGCAATCAGGTGTATGCGCGACCCTACTCGAGGAGGCCTGGCTACCCTCCTTAACGAGATCGCCGATGCTTCAGGGCTGGGGATGCATATCGAAGAGAAGCGCATTCCGATTGCCGGCCAGGTGCGGGCGGCCTGCGAGCTGTTGGGCATAGACCCTTTGTACCTTGCCAGTGAAGGCAGGGCCGTTTTGTTTGTGGCGGCAGACGCCGCCGAGAAGGTTGTACGGCTGTTACGCAGACACCCCCTCGGCGCACGTGCCAGGGTTATAGGTTCAGTCGCCGCTGAGGCTCCCCGCCGCGTAGTCCTCCATACGGGCCTTGGCAGCCGGCGTATCATTGAGATGTTGATCGGAGAGCCTCTGCCCAGGATATGCTGAGCGCATGAAAACCAGCGCCCCTCAAAAGAGATTTTACCGCGGCCTTATTCACCATAAAGACATTCATTCGCGCACTATCGCGGTCAGCGAGACGGACCTGCAGATTGGTACAGACAGGCCTGTCGATGTGCGGTTCGTAGAAGCCAGGATCCGGCAGTACCGTCGGCAAATCCAAGCCTATATCATTAAAGACCGAAAATTCCTCCATAGTTTGAAACCTATCGCAGTCGAATTGACCGCGCCGCCGATCATCAAACAGATGGCTCGGGCTGGCAGCCTGGCGGGGGTGGGGCCGATGGCTTCGGTCGCCGGCGCGATCGCCCAGTTTTTAGGCAGAGACTTGCTACGCAAAGGCTACAAGGACGTGATCATCGAAAACGGAGGGGATATATTCATCAAGAGCAGGCGTACCCGTCTGGTCGGCATATACGCCGGCAAACACCAGCTTTGGAACAAGATCGCCATCGCCATAAAGCCGCGACAGACACCCCTAGGCGTATGCACCTCCTCCGGTCGGCTCGGCCACTCCGTGAGTTTCGGTGATGCAGACGGGGTGGTCATTTTGGCGAAGAACGCCTCAGTAGCCGATGCCGCGGCGACCGCCGTAGCTAATACGGTCAATTCTTCCTCCGACCTGCCGCAGGCTATAGCCAGGGGCCGCCTCATACGGGGGGTGCGCGGGATAGTGGTTATTTTCCGGGAAAATTTAGCGGTTTGGGGTGACGTAAAACTGCAAAATAGCCCCTTGCGCTTTTGAGCCGGCAGGATTATAATATACTGTCGGTATAAGCGCTTTTTTTTACTGCCTTATTCCTAACAACCAATAAAATCAAGATGTTTAATCCGTCTAGTAATCCCGCGTAACGGTCGCTTGTCTCCTGTAAAGATGTAGACCGCAAGCCGCAAATAGCGAGTATGTTGACCACGTATATTTCTATACTTCTGTGCGGATTTTTAGCCAGCTTTTTTCTGATTTTTGCGCTTAAGAAGATACTCCCCGCATACCGGTTTTTACTCTCTTCATCGGGCATTCCCTTGGCCGGAGGGATCGGCATAGGCATTTCCTTCCTGTGTATCGGCCTTGCCAGCCTTTTTATCTACGGCGCCTTCTCCCCGCAGTCCAAAAGCCTTATTTTCAGCTCCTTTATCATGCTCATTTTCGGGATATTCGATGATTGGCGGGAAATGTCCGTGGGCGCAAAGCTGGCGGTGCAGATTTTTGCTACTGCGCTTTTGGTGTTTTCCGGTGTCCGCACACAAATCGTATTCTTGAGCCCCGCGCTTAACACGCTGTTGACCTTTGTGTGGGTCATCGGTATCATTAATGCCCTTAATCATCTTGACGTGATGGACGGATTAGCCGGCACCGTCGCGCTTATCGTAAGCCATGCTTTTTTTGTGGTATCAGTTTTAAATAAGAACATGGAAACCGCATTCCTGTCGCTGGCCCTGTCGGCAGGCGTGTTCGGCTTTCTTTTTTACAATCTTCCGCCGGCCAGGGTATACATGGGTAATGCCGGAAGCCACTTTTTAGGATTTGTACTGGCGGGGGTAGCAGTGATGATCAGCTATGCCTCTTCAGACCGCAAGTTGGCGTTATTGACCCCCTTGCTTATCGTGGGCTTTCCCGTGTTCGATACTGCTTTTCTTATTGTCGTACGCATGCGAAAAGAAAGGTCCGTTTTTAAGAAAAGCAACGACCATTTGGCCTTGAGGTTCCTGAAAAAAGGCTATTCCAAAAATAAAGCCCTGGCTTCTATGTCGGGATTGGCCCTGCTTTTTGCCTGTGCCGGTGTTGGGTTAAGCCAGTCCCCTAATATCATAGGAGCGGGCCTGGTGAGCGCAGTCCTGGTGATGAGCGCCGGGATTTCCTTGGCAATGGGCAGAGTTGAAATCCATGGTTAACAGGAAAAGAATCGTCATTCTGGGGGCGGGTCTGGCGGGACTGAGTGCCGCCTGGCACCTGCAAAGGAAAGGAATCGACTGCCTGGTTTTTGAGAAGGCCCCTGATGTCGGCGGCTTGTGCCGGTCAAAAAAGATCGGCGGTTTTGTTTTTGACTACGACGGTCACCTCCTGCACTTTCGGCATCGCTATACCTTTGAACTGGTCAAAGACTTCCTTGCCGATAACCTGAGCGAGCATCGTAGAAACTCCTGGATTTATTCCTCCGGCAGATATACCCGCTATCCTTTTCAGGCTAACCTTTACGGGCTCCCTTCTTCGATCGTGAAAGAATGCCTCATGGGGTTCATTGAAACGGCCAGGGAACAGCAGGAACAAGGGCGGGTTACTTTTTTTGACTGGATACACAAAAAATTCGGCAACGGCATCAGCAGGCATTTCATGGTCCCTTACAACACGAAATTCTGGACCATTCCCCCTGAAGAGATGACCTGTGAATGGCTTGACGGGTTTGTTCCCGTGCCGTCGCTACATCAGGTTATCGAAGGCACGATTCAGGAGAACAGAAAATCGTTCGGTTATAATGCGCATTTCTGGTATCCCAAAAAAGGCGGGATCAATGAGCTTGTGTCGGCATTGGCAAGCCGCATCAAAAATATTTATACCAATTGCCAAGTGACGGGGATCGATACCCGCAACAAATGCGTGCACCTTGACTCCGGCAGTAAAGAACGGTACGATCTTTTGATTTCAAGCATCCCCTTGCCGGACATCCCCCATATGGTTTCCGGTATGCCGAAGGCAGTTGCCGGTTTCTTTAAACGTCTACGCTGGAATTCGGTTTTTAACCTGAATATAGGCGTGGACAAACAGGATTATTTGGGAAGGCACTGGGTGTATTTTCCTGAAAAAGAGCTCAGCTTTTTCCGCGTCGGCTGCTTTCATAATTTTTCCTCTACCAGTGCCCCTCCCGGAAAAAGCTCCCTATATATCGAAGTGGCTTATTCTAAAGAGAAACCCATAGATAAGACAAAGATCATTTTTCATATTAAGGAAGACCTCAAAAAAGTAGGGATACTTGCGCAAGGGGACGGTATCGTCAGCGAAGACATAAACGACATAAAATACGCCTATCCTATCTATGACCGTCACTGGCAGCAGAACAGAAACGAGATCGTCAAGTATCTTGGGCACCACGATATCCTGCCTGTCGGCCGTTACGGGTCATGGCGCTATATGTCGATGGAAGACGTTATATTGGACGGCAAAGCGGTCGCGGAAAAGATCGGTGAAGAAGTATGAGCTTCGGTGAGCGGCTTCAAAAACTGGTTGGCCAGAGGCAGATCATCAAGAGCCTCGCCGTAAAGAACATCCACGATAAGTACGTTGGTTCCGCCCTGGGGGTATCCTGGGCGATCATAAACCCATTGTTGATTATGCTGGCGGTGACCTTTGTCTTCGGTCAGATCATGAAGACGGAAGTGAGATATTTTTCGCTGATGGTTTTGAGCGCCTTGTTGCCGTGGACCTTCTTTCTCAATTCGATATCGGAATCCGCCACCGCAATGGTTGCCAACGCCAGCGTCTTAAGGCAATTCGTAATGCTCAAAGAGGCAATCCCTCTGTCCGTCGTAGCGGCTAATTTCCTCAATTTTACATTCGGCTTCGCCGTCGTTATGCCCATTTTTATCATATGCAATCCCGTCATCATCCGCGTCCTTATCTTGCTGCCCGTTATTATCTGCCTGCACCTTATCTTTACGCTGGGCGTATCGTTGCTGTTGAGCGTGGCCGCCGTCTATTTTAAAGACCTTCCGCAGCTGCTAAATACCAGCATTATGTTTTTGTTCTGGTTGACGCCGATATTCTATTCTCTGGAGATGATCCCCGCGCGCTACCATTGGCTTATCCTCACCAATCCGAGTTCCTGCTACGTGCTTATTTATCGGGATTTGTTATATCACGGCTACGGAGGCAGGCTTGACCTTTGGCTGTTGGCGGTTTGTTTCGCAGCGGCAAGCCTCGTGGGAGGCTATCTCGTATTCCTGAAGGGAGAACATGCTGTCCTCAAGCATATTTAGACACAAGGTCGCGCCTCTGGCCTCTACAAAAGCAGTATCCCTGCGCCAAGCGTGGCTTAAATACCGCGTTGAATTTCGCCAGGAGGGTCGAATCGTTCCCGAAGACTTCTGGGCTCTGAAGGGTATCAATCTGGAAGTCGGCAAGGGCCAGATTGTCGGGCTCATAGGAGAAAACGGGGCAGGTAAGACATCGCTGCTTAAACTTGTTGCGGGGATGTTGGCTCCGGACAAAGGGTCCGTGGAAGTCAACGGCACCGTGTCGGCATTGATGGAGATAGGGGCCGGCCTGCAGCATGACCTGACCGGGCGGGAGAACATATATCTGGTGTCTTCGCTTTTCGGCCTTACGAAGGCGCAGGTTGATGAACGATTTGAGGATATCGTACGCTTCACGGAGATAGGCAAGTTTATCGATGCGCCCGTGAAGATCTATTCTCAGGGCATGTACATGCGTTTGGCCTTTGCGATTGCGATACACGTGCACCCCGACATCCTCCTGCTGGACGATATGTTTGTAGTCGGGGACGTGTACGCGCAGCATAAATGCGTACAAAAGATCTTCGAATTGAAAGACCAGGGGATGACCATTCTTTTTGCGCTCCAAGACCTGGAGATGCTGAAAAGGATTTGTTCCCGGGGCGTATTCTTAAGAGAAGGGGTCATTATCAAAGACGGCCCCATAGACGCCGTCTGCAGTTATTATATGGAGACCGTAGGCAGCCGCGAGGGTATCGGTATCGTGCAAAAGGACCCCCTGGGCGTGATCTTTAACAACGGGAAGCTTATCGTGAGGTGGAATAATCAAACCATTACCTGCAATTTAGGGGGGCACAGCAGCATGCGTATCGCAGGCCGGGAATACCTGTCAACCGCTGCCGAATGGCAGGTGCAGAAGGCCGGGCCTGGCGGCGATATCATCGCAGTGGGGCGGTGGCCGGATGTCCCCGTACGGCAACAGTGGAAGATACGCGTTCTTAGCGAGAAAGAATTTTTGTGGGATATTACGGTTCAACCGCAGGAACGGGTCCCCTTGGAGAAGATCGATGTGCGCACCTTTCTTGCGGATGCCTACAAGAGCTGGTTTACCTTGCAGGAAGAAAAGGATTTTCCCGATGTTTTTCTCCATATAACGCAAGGCAACTGCCCTATTATTGATGATTCGGTGGGAGGCATGGTAGGGGCCAGGGGTGCTGGAACCGTGCCGACGGTTGTCTTCGAGCAGCAGCGCAGCAACGGCAGGACCGTGTGTCAGGCAGGCAACACCGGCTCGGAGATCCACGGTAGGTTCATTCAGCACCGTCCTTCGTTGTCGGATCAGGATACCGGTTGTGCCGACGGCGCCTGCACGTCTTTTGTCTCCAGGGTAATGCTTTTTGATCCGGCACAGGAACATCAGGTGCAAGAGTATTTAGGGCGCCTGGCGCATTCGCGACAGGAGTCCGCCGTTATCCGAAAGGGGCCCCTGGCGCTTTATTGCAGGGACCACCGCGTTGACTTGTATTGGCAGGATATACCGCTTACCCGCGAAATGGGGTTAAATACGAAATTCAAATGCCAGGACCGGGATTACGATGCGGGCATGTGGGCGAAATGGGATGTCTCCAAGAAGAGCGAAACAGAGATCGATATCCGCGTTACCTGGGATGAACTCCCCTGCCTGGCGCAGACCTGGAGGTTGTCACTGCCTTCTGACGATACCGTCTCTTGGCAGGTCGAAACCAGCAGCGCCAATCCGGTAAAATTGAGGCAGAAACAAGTAGAGCTGGTGCTGGCTGACGGTTACGAAGGATGGTTTACGGCCGAGGAGCAGGGGGATTTTGAAATGCTGGAAAAGAAAGGCTCCGGCGTTGTCCTCAATAGATATATCAATACGCATATGGGGGTAAAGTGTGCCGGCTCATCGGAAGCTGCTTTTTTGCCGACGGTGCTGTTCTCGCAGGAAGATGCGGTGCCGCGCGCCTCTTTTTTTTCCAAGCGCCAAGACCAGGAATCCAGCACTGCGCTGCGATATCTGGAGGCGGCGCGGCAAGAGAGTATGTATAGCCCATCCGGCATCAGCGCCTATTTTGCAGGTAAGATACAGATAGGGCAATCCGTTCAGTATCCTATGGGCCAGCCGGCAGGCCGGCCGCAGTTGCGCACACCTGACCTGAGGCTGAAAAAAATGTCCGTTGCGTTTGATCACGGGAAAGGGAGATTCTTTTGGAAGAAGGCAGAGCTCACCAAGGGGCTGGGGATGTACGCTTCCGTATTTTCCGCAGGTATGTGGTACGATTCATCTCAGGCGTTTTGGGAACCCGTTGAGCAAGACAGGAATAGATTGAAGGTAGTCGGTCACTGGTGTTGGGTACCCATGACGCAGCGCTGGGAGATCAGTTTGCTCGATGCCGAAACCATTGAATGGAAGATCGAGCGGCGCGCGTGGGACAACTTCCTGCCGGAAAGGGAGCAGGTTAATATCATGCTTTCTGATACATATCGGGCCTGGGTTGTCCCCGGCCAAAGACAGGAGCAGTTCCCTGCGGGGTTCAAGGAGCACAACGGCGCCTTTTGGGACAGGCAATGGGATAAGACCGGGGCTTTTCCGATCGGCTTGGAAAAATGCCGCGTCCAAAAAAGGCTTTGGAGCAGATACTGGCTGCCGTCCGTTACGTTTGCATGCCCCGAGCATTGCCGTGTGCGCTGTTCCGCGATCGAGAACACCGATAATCTATTCCGGGCCCGCCTGCTTCAATACGAGCTGGAACCGGCCGGCAAGGACCAGGCTTATTTTACGGGCCGCATAAAGATAGGCATATAATGATAGCGATGGGGTTAAGGGCACAATTCAGGATTGCGCGCGCACAGAAAAAGAGGGAATCCCGCACTATCCGCAGGGAAGGCTTGAGCCTTTATGTGGATGACCAGTGCAGGGTAAGGCTGTACTATCAGGACACCGAGCTGACCAAATATTGTGGATTGAGCGCAGCGATACTGGCGGAAGGGGCCTGGTATTCTTCCGTTGACGCCAAGGCACAGGTAGAAAAGATCTCTGCGCAAGAGATGAGGATTGTCTGGAAAACACAGAACGCAGCGATGAAGCAGGTCTGGCACGTTCGCCTGGATCCCGAAGGGGTGATCGTCTGGGATGTGTCTGTAGCGCTGGATGAACCTTTGCGTATCGATGCGGGGAACGCGCGGGTGTTTCTATCGAAAGCCTATTCTTCCTGGACGATACCGTTAAGGGAAGGGGTTTTCCCGGAGGCGTTCGGTTCTGTTTGGCAGCCTCTGGATTTGACCGGTCAGCGCCGTGATTTCATCGGCTGCATGTCGTTGAATCCGGCCTGCCCGAGCGTTATCCTTAAAAATTCACAGACCATAAAAGGAGAGCTCGGGATCTTTAACTCCGACCTTAAACTCTCCTGCCGTGTATTGACACTTCAGTTTGAGAGCGCACAAGAACACTATCAAACCGGCACGCATCGTTATCTAGAAACTGTTATTCAGGTGTATCCTGATAAGGCTATTTTAGGAGGTATCCTTCACCACATGCGGCAGGAGGTAGTACGGGAACGCCTGCGGCAGGAAGAGGCCCTGCGTAAGGAGAAGCAAGAGCGCAAGAGGCAGGAAGAAGAGGCCCTGCGTAAGGAGGAGCAAGAGCGCAAGAGGCAGGAAGAAGAGGCCCTGCGCAAGCAACAAGAGGAGGAACGCCTGCGGCAGGAAGAGGCCCTGCGTAAAGAGGAGCAAGAGCGTAAAAGCCAGGAAGAAGATCTCAGGCTCCGCACCCTCCAGGCAGGCCCCTTGCGCATCTTTTTTGATCATCAGAGCCGGTTTCATTTCTATTATAACGATCAGGAGCTTACCAAAGAGGCGGGTCTGCGGGCCGGGATGCTGTCCGAAGGAAGCTGGTATGGTGCGTTTGATGCGCAATGCCAGATAGAAAAGCCATCTGAGGATACTATGCGGTTGGTGTTGACGCACCACAAGCTTCCCCTGACCCAGATATGGCACCTGCGGCTTAAACCCGAAGGCCTGCTTAGTTGGGATGTAGAGATGCACCTGCGGGAACCCCTGCGCATAGATCGGATGGATGCCGCCCTGTTCTTATCCAAGATCTACGAAAGCTGGGTCTTTCCCTCGCAGGAGGGCGCATTCCCTGCTTCTTTCGGGCCTGCCTGGCAGATGATGCACACCTCGCAGGACGGCGCAGAATTTATGGGCCTGGCTGCTGCCTTGCCTCAGATCCCCGGCATTACGTTAAAGAACCTCATGCACAGAGACCGGGCGCGCCTGCTTATCCAAAGCACTGATTTTAAACTGGCCTCGCGCGTGCTGGAGTTGCAATTCGATAGCCAGCAGGAGTATTATTCCGCCGGCACCTATCCTTACCTGAAAGCCGTTATTGCATTTCATCCCGATAAAGCCTTTCTTGATGACATCGTCACCAAGATACGCCGTCAGCAGGAGGAAGAACGCCTGCGGCAAGAAGAGGCCCTGCGCAAAGAGGAGCAAGAGCGTAAGAGCCAGGAAGAAGAGATACGCCGTCAGCAGGAGGAAGAACGCCTGCGGCAAGAAGAGGCCCTGCGCAAAGAGGAGCAAGAGCGTAAGAGCCAGGAAGAAGAGGCCCTGCGCAAAGAGGAGCAAGAGCGTAAGAGCCAGGAAGAAGAGGCCCTGCGCACCCGGCAGGAAGAAGCGCGCAAGCAGCAGGAAGAAGATCAGCGGCGCCGTACCCTCCAAGAGGGGGACGTGCGCATCTT
>Ga0335071_10000186_pt1 | contig 72143 bp, 71 predicted proteins | sample Lox_Sample_15_FD_206724 | JGI IMG/M metagenome (GOLD analysis project Ga0335071, IMG submission 206724) | Soil microbial communities from Loxahatchee National Wildlife Refuge, Florida, United States - Lox_Sample_1.5 | ecosystem: Environmental > Terrestrial > Soil > Wetlands | place: USA... | reverse complement strand
AAAAGTTTGATTCGTGGGTCTTGATGACGTCCTTGAGGCGGTAGGACGAAAAGGCGACGTTGCCGACGAATTCGATCGACTTGACGCCGGTCTTGGGCCCTTCCACGATCGTGAAGACGAGGTCGACCCGGTTGTTCGGCTGCTCGATGATCTCGGGCGTGACATGCACGTCATAGCGGCCGGAGCGGCGGTAGATTTCCGCGATCCGCAGCGCATCGGACTGCACCATCGGACGCGACAGCGTGCCGCGCGGTTTTGACTGGATTTCGGACGTGAGCTGCTCGTCCTTGATCTTCTTGTTGCCCTCGAAGGCGATGCGGCCGATCACGGGGTTTTCGACCACCGTCACCACGATCTTGCCGCCCGGACGGCTGATCTGCACGTCCTGGAACAGGCCGGTCTCGATCAGCGCCTTCAGACCGTCGTCGACACGCCCGGCATCCAGCGCCCCGTTCGGGCCCGGCTTGAAATAGGAGCGAATGGTGTCGGCCTCAACGCGACGGTTTCCCGTGACCGAAATCGATTCCACCGTCTGGGCCGCGGCGGGCGCTGGAAAAAGCATTGCGGGCAGTGACGCAGTTACAGGCGCGGTGAACCACAACAGAACCGCGAGCGCGCTGCCCCGCATTGTCGGATGCATCATCAAGCTCTTTCCCATTGGCGTCACCACGTCGTCGACACAGTCGTGCCGGGTCGCGGCCAGGAATCGCCACATGCACCGCAAAGATGACCAGTATTCGCCAGGATCGTTTCTCGACACGGAGAACGATGTCTCGGCTTACGAATTTGTTTCCATTCAGAAATCATTCCCGCCGGGCGGAGCTCACAACGGCGACCGGCAGCGGGAGAGCGCCATCGATCCGGTCGGGAAGTGGCCGCAAGGCGGCGCGGCGCCGGCGGGTTCCGACACCAAATTCTACAAATCGCCACATGTGTGAAACAAGCCAGCAAAACCGAAGCAGTAGTGTTGCGCATCCGAACGTTGCGCCAGTTCGGGTAAGGCCCGGTGCGTGTTGATTCCCAAATCATTCCCAGCGCACCGGGCCGCCTTCTGCGTGGATCGGCCGTCGGCGGCACAAGCCCGCCCGGAAAAGACCGCGCCTTCCGCTTCCCCGGGAACTCAGACTATGCTGTGGGGCATGCCGGGCCGATCAGGTCCGCGCCAATAAACCTGTAGGGGAGGAGATCATGAAGCTGGAAGGCCGATGCTATTGCGGCGCGGTTCGCTACGTCGCCGAAGGCGAGCCAATGATGAAGGGACAATGCCACTGCCGCGAATGCCAATACATCAGCGGCGGTTCGGCGAATGTGTTCATCGCGATGCCGGCGGACGGTTTCCGCTACACGGCAGGTCAGCCCAAGCAGTTCAGCCGTACGGATCTGGAGCGGGCGGTCACACGGGAATTCTGTCCCGAGTGCGGGACACAATTGGTGACCCGTGCCCCGGGGCTGCCGGCAGCCATTATCAAGGTCGGCACGCTGGACGATCCCACCTTGTTTACGCCGCAGGTCGCGATCTACACGATCGACAAGCAGGCGTTCCATCATATCCCTGCCGGGATGCCGGCCTTCGAGCGGCTGCCGCAACGCTAAGGCGGACCGTGCTGTAGCCAGCAAAATCACCGAGGAGAACACGGGCAAGGCCGATGGTTAATCGCGCCTTAACCTCGGTATATCTATGGTGGTTTGAATCACCCAGGGCGGCCGGGCGAGGGGACGCGCGGCCGCCTGAAAAGCTTGAAAAGTCAGAGCGTTGGCGTTTAATCCATGGCCATGAAAGCTGCATCCCGTGCCACTGAAGGCGCTGGCCAGACGGACAGCGAGCGCTCGCCTTTTGCCCGCCTGACGGAACTGCTCGCCCCCTACAAGCCCGGCAAGCCGTTGATTGCGCTGTCGGTGGGGGAACCGCAGCACCCGGTCCCCGCTTTTGTCGGCCCCGTCCTCGCCCAGCACATTGCCGAGTTCGGCCGCTATCCGATCGCCAGGGGAATCGAACCGTTCCGGAAGGCGGCCGCCACCTGGCTGTCGACGCGATTCAAGCTGCCGCGCGCCGTCGACCCCGACAGCGAAATCCTGGTCCTGAACGGCAGCCGCGAGGGCCTGTTCTTCGCGGCGCTGGCGGCGGCGCGCCATGTCGAGGGTCGCAAGGGCCGGCCCGCCATCGTGATGCCCAACCCGTTCTATCCCGCCTCGGGGGGGGGCCCCCGCGCCGCCGGCTGCGAACAGATCTTTTTGCCGACCACGCGCGAGAACGGCTTCCTGCCCGACCTCGACGCGCTCGACGATGCGACGCTGGCGCGAACCGTCGCGTTCTACATCGCCTCGCCGGCAAACCCGCAAGGGTCGGTCGCCTCGCCCGATTATTTCCTCCGCCTCAAGCGGCTCGCCGACCGCTTCGGCTTCATGATCTTCAGCGACGAATGCTATTCGGAGATCTTTACCCGCGAGGCGCCCGGCAGCGTGCTCGAATGCGCCGGCCCCGACTTCAGCAATGTCGTCGCCTTCCAGTCGCTGTCAAAACGCTCCAATCTGGCGGGCATGCGCCTTGGCTTCGCCGCCGGCGACCGCAACTTCCTCAACCTGTTTCATGAATTGCGCAATGTCGCAGCACCGCAGGTGCCGGTGCCGCTGCAGCATGTCGCGGTCGCGGCCTACGGCGACGAAGCCCATGTCGAGGAGAACCGCAGGCTCTACCGGCAAAAGTTCGATTCGGCGGACCAGATCCTCGGCAACCGCTACGGCTATCACCGTCCCGACGGAGGCTTTTGCGTCTGGCTCGACGTGTCGGCGCATGGCGGCGACGAAGCCGCGACGATCAGGCTTTACCGCGACGCCGGCGTGCGCGTGGTGCCGGGAAGTTTTCTGGCGCGGCGGCAGGCAGACGGATTCAATCCCGGTGCCGGCTATATTCGCCTGGCGCTGGTCGCCGACAACGAACCGACCGCCGAGGCCTTGCACCGGCTGGTCGACGTGCTTGGTTAGGCGTTTTCGAGCGAACTGAAGAACCGTTCGCGTGCAGAAAACGCTTCAGAAAGAGATGCTAGAGTTTCCGTTCCGATTCGATCGGAACGAAAATTACAGCCGCGGGGTTTGAAGGGGCATGCCGGCGATCGAACGTGTCATTCCGCTGGTCGCACACCTGCCGGTGTCGATCCGCGAAGCCCTGGGCAGGCGGCTGCGCGAACTCGCCGGCCTCGGCCTCATTGTCATGGCCGGCGCCGTGGCGGCAGCACTCATGACCTGGTCGGTCCAGGACCCGAGTCTCAGCCATGCCACCTCGCGGGCCACGCGCAACATCGTCGGCTATCCCGGCGCGATCGGCGCCGACCTGTTGATGCAGATCCTGGGACTCGGCGCGGTGATGCTGATGCTGCCGGTCGCGGTGTGGGGCTGGCGGCTGCTCACCCACCGCAACTTCGATCGCGAAGCGCTGCGACTCGGCTGCCTCGTCCTGTGCACGGTGCTTGCGGCAGGTTTCGCAAGCTGCTGGCCGCATAACAGCGCCTGGCCGCTGCCGACCGGCCTCGGCGGCGTCGTCGGCGACGCATTGGTGCGGCTGCCTGCCGTCGTGTTCGGTCCTCCCGGACTGATCTATCGCCTCGCGCTCGGGATTGTTCTTGGTGCGGCAACGGTCGTGACCTTCCTGTTCGCCAGCGGCATGGGCTCGCGCCCGCGCGAGGATGAGGAAGCCGCGCCGATCGCCGACGACGACGCGCCATTCGAGGAAACCGATGGCGATGACCGCCGATCGGTCTCGCTCGGCTGGGCATTTCATGCCCTCATGAGCGCGAAGGCGCGCATCGGCTGGCTGCTCGTAGCCGTCTATCGTCTGTTCGTCGCGAGCGGAGCTCAGCCGCGCGGCAAGTCGTTCGTCCGACAGGAGCCCAATCTCGGCGGCCGCGCTGCGCCATCCCTCGCGCCGCAAGCGGACGATGACGAGGAGGAAGAAGAGGACGAGGAAGAGGAGGACGACGAGGAAGAGGCTCCCGCCCGCGCGCCGCGGAAGAAGGCCGCAGCCAAGACGCCGGCCCGCAAATCCAACGAGAAGTACGACCTGCCATCGGTCTCGATGCTGGCGGCACCGAAGTCCAGCGATCGTCAGCCGCTGAGCAAGAGCGAGCTCGAGGCCAATTCGCGCGCGCTTGAAGGCGTGCTGCAGGATTTCGGCGTGCGCGGCGAGATCGTAAAAGCCAATCCCGGACCCGTCGTCACGCTGTACGAGCTCGAGCCGGCACCCGGCATCAAATCCTCCCGCGTCATTGGGCTTGCCGACGATATCGCCCGCTCCATGAGCGCATTGTCGGCGCGCGTCGCCGTCGTGCCCGGCCGCAACGCAATCGGCATCGAACTGCCGAACGCCAATCGCGAAAAAGTCTATTTGCGCGAGCTCCTGATCGCGAAGGAAAGCACCGAGTCGGTGGCAAAACTGCCGCTCTGTCTCGGCAAGAATATCGGCGGCGACTCGATCATCGTCGATCTCGCCCGCATGCCGCATCTTCTGATCGCCGGCACCACCGGCTCCGGCAAATCGGTCGCCATCAACACCATGATTCTCAGCCTGGTCTATCGGCTGCGTCCGGACCAGTGCCGCCTGATCATGGTCGATCCCAAGATGCTCGAATTGTCGGTCTATGACGGCATTCCGCATTTGCTGACGCCGGTCGTGACCGATCCGAAGAAGGCGGTCGTGGCGCTGAAATGGGCCGTGCGCGAGATGGAAGAGCGCTACAAGCGGATGGCCAAGCTCGGCGTGCGCAACATCGACGGCTACAATACGCGCCTTGGCGAGGCGCGAACCAAGGGCGAGGAGCTGACGCGCACCGTGCACACCGGTTTCGACAAGGAGACCGGCAAGGCGATCTACGAGGAGGAGAAGCTCGATCTCGATCCGCTGCCCTATATCGTCATCATCGTCGACGAGATGGCCGACCTGATGATGGTTGCGGGCAAGGACATCGAAGGCGCGGTGCAGCGCCTTGCACAGATGGCGCGCGCCGCCGGCCTGCATGTGATCCTGGCAACGCAGCGTCCGTCGGTCGACGTCATCACCGGCACGATCAAGGCGAACTTCCCGACCCGCATCTCCTTCCAGGTCACCTCGAAGATCGACAGCCGCACCATTCTCGGCGAGATGGGCGCCGAGCAATTGCTCGGCCAGGGCGACATGCTCTACATGGCCGGCGGCGGACGTATCAGCCGCGTGCACGGGCCGTTCTGCTCCGACGAGGAAGTCGAGAAAGTCGTCAAGCACCTGAAGGCGCAAGGCTCGCCCGAATATCTCGAAGCCGTCACCGCAGAAGAGCCGAGCGAGGAGGACGGCGCGGTGTTCGACGCCACCGGCATGGGCGGCGATGGCGGCGGCGACCTGTTCGCGCAGGCCGTTGCGATCGTCAAGCGTGACCGCAAGGCGTCGACCAGCTATATCCAGCGCCGCCTGCAGATCGGCTACAACAAGGCTGCCTCGCTGATGGAACGCATGGAACTTGAAGGCATCGTCGGCCAGGCCAACCACGCGGGCAAGCGCGAAATCCTCGTTCCCGAGGAGGAAGGTGGCGGCTTTTGAGCGGGCGACCCGGGAAAGCCACACTGAAGACTCATTCAAATAAAAACGATATCCCTTCGCTGCCAAATCGCGGTAAAATAGCGCAAAGCTAGGTCAGGACGACGTTTTGAAGACAGATCCGAAACTTTCCGCCGCTCAACGACACCTTTCCTGCGGCAGGCCGACTGCGTTGGCATTGGCGATCGCGGTCAGCCTGGTTGGCGTCACAGGTCCTTCGGCGGCACAGACGGTGCCGGTGCCGAAGCCAGCCCCAAAGGGGCGCGATAGCATGCAGCTGAGCGCGTCAGATACGCCGCGCGCGCCTTCGACAACGGGAGCGGCCCAGACCGTACCGCCCAATCCGGTGATCCCGGATCCGCATCGCAACGTCCCCGCGAACATCTTTGCAACCTTTGACGCCGCCCAGAAGGCGCAAGCCGCAAGGGTCAGCGCCTATCTCTCGTCATTGCAGACGCTGGTCGGCAATTTCGTGCAGGTCGGTCCTGACGGCAGCAAGACCAAGGGCGACTTCTACATCCAGAAGCCGGGCAAGGTGCGCTTCGAATACGACCCGCCGACCCCGATCGACATCATCGCCGACGGCACGACGCTGGTCGTGCGCGACCGCAACCTGGCGACGCAGGACAATTATCCGCTGTCGCAGACGCCGCTGCGATTCCTGCTGTCCGACCGCATCGACCTGCTCAAGGACACCAATGTCGTCAGCGTCACGGCGGACGATCTCTATATCAGCGTCACCATCGAGGAGAAGCAGGCGCTGATCGGCACCAGCCGCCTGATGCTCATGGTCGGCGTCAAGGACGGCCAGCTCAAGCAGTGGACGGTGACCGATCCGCAGGGCTACGACACCACGGTTGCGGTCTATAATCTGGATTCCACCAAGAAGGTCGACCCCAGCCTGTTCAAGATCGACTTCACGCGATACGACAGGGCGCCCGGCTGAGCGCGGCGCCGTGTTTTCCTGGTGGATAGCGGGCGTTCGGGCGCATAGCTGACCGGCGAGGCTCGAAGCGGGCGGGGAGATCGGCTATGCCGTGTCCGTCCCTTGCAAGGCAGCCCGCCGCCATTTCGATGCAGATCTCCCTGACCACATGGAACATCAACTCGGTGCGGCTGCGCATCGATCTGGTTGCAAAATTCATCAAGTCGGCCCGGCCTGACGTGCTGTGCCTGCAGGAGACCAAGTGCATCGACGACGCGTTCCCGCTGAAGCGGTTCAAGCGGCTCGGCTATGAGCACGTCGCGCTGAACGGGCAGAAGGGCTATCACGGCGTCGCCATCGTCTCGAAGCTGCCGTTCGAATCGACGGAGATGCGCACCTTCTGCGACAGGGTGGATTCGCGCCACATCTCGGTCTCGTTCGGCGCCAGGGCCGAACTGATAAAGCCCCTGGTGATTCATAATCTCTACGTTCCGGCCGGCGGCGACATTCCCGATCCCGCGCTCAACCCGAAATTCGCGCACAAGCTCGCCTTCCTCGACGAGATGAAATCCTGCGCGGCGCTGCGTCCGCGCGGCGACGACCGCCACATTCTGGTCGGCGATCTCAACGTGGCGCCGCACGAGAACGACGTCTGGTCGCACCGTCAGCTTCTGAAGGTGGTGTCACACACACCGATCGAATGCGAAAAGCTGCTCACCGCGCAGGCCGAAGGCGCATGGGTCGATGTCGCGCGCGAGCGCGTTCCGATGTCGGAAAAAGTCTACACTTGGTGGAGCTACCGCGCCGCCGACTGGACCGCGGGAGATCGCGGACGACGCCTCGACCATATCTGGGTCTCGCCGTCGTTGAAGGAGGCGGTCAGCGATTTCCGCATCCTGCGCGACGCGCGTGGCTGGGAGCGGCCGTCGGACCATGTGCCGGTGACGGTGACGCTGGACGTGTAGGATTGTCATTCCGGTTCGCGCGTCGGCGCGAGCCCGGAATCTCGCGCCACGTCCTCCAGATTCCAGGTTCGATGCTTCGCATCGCCCCGGAATGACCGCTTTACGGATTCATCTTCGCGCCGGCAGTCAGGATGTCGCTGGCGAGCCGGCTGGTGCGGTTGATGAACTCATCGCGGAGGCGCACCGCGGCCGCAGGATCGCTTTCGAGAACGCGCTGGAACAGGCTGCGGCTGATACGGATCACGGATGAATGTTCCGTCGCCGTTGCGGTCGACGGACGCCGCATCGCCACGATCAAAGCGAGTTCGCCGATCAGCATGCCGGGGCGGGCGACGGTCTCGGCGCCCAAACCGTCATCGACCCGGAGCGCCCCGCGCTGCACGACGTATCCGGCATCCGCTTCATCGCCCTGGCTGAACAGCACGTCGTCGCGCGGCACGTTGCGCTGCTCGGAGCCGATCGCGAGCATGCGCAGCGCCTCCTTCCCCAGCAGCCGCAGGGTCGGAACTCGCTCCAGCAGGGCGACATCATCCTCGATAGACATGCAGAACCGGCCAACGAGGCGCGCCAGAACAACCGCGAATCGTCGCCGCGAACCGTATCACGGCACCAGCTTGTAGCCACCGGCTTCCGTTACCAGGATCTCGGGATTGGCGGCATCCCGCTCAATCTTCTGGCGTAACCGGTAGATGTGGGTTTCAAGCGTGTGGGTGGTGACGCCGGAATTGTAACCCCAGACTTCCTGCAGGAGGGTCTCGCGCGACACCGGAAGCTGACCGGCGCGGTAGAGGAAGCGGAGGATCGCGGTCTCTTTCTCGGTCAGCCGGACCTTCCGCGCATTGGCGGCGGTGAGCATCTTCGAGCCGGGCCGGAAGCTGTAGGGCCCGACCGAGAAGACCGCATCTTCACTGGCTTCGTGCTGGCGCAGTTGCGCCCTGATGCGGGCCAGCAGCACCGCGAATCGGAACGGCTTTGCGACATAGTCATTGGCCCCCGATTCCAACCCGAGGATGGTGTCCGAATCGGTGTCGTGCCCGGTGAGCATGATGATCGGGGCCTTGAAGCCGCCCTTGCGAAGGCTGCGCACCACTTCACGGCCATCGGTGTCCGGCAGACCGACGTCCATCAGGACGAGGTCAGGCGAGTTGGCTCTCGCCGCGGTGGCGCCTTTGGCGCCAGTATCGACGGCGGACGCTTCAAACTCGTCGTGCAGCGAGAGTTGCTCCACCAGCGTGTCGCGCAGATCAGTATCGTCATCTACGATCAGGATCTTGCGGGCATTGGCCATGATCATTCCTTTTGTGCAGCCCGCAAGGTGCGGGCCAGATGGCCCTTCATTTACGTCCGGGCGCGTCAGATTATTCCACCCTGAAGTAGGAACCGGCAATGAAATCTCAAGCCGAGCGGCAGTCTACCTCAGAATATCCGGCTATTTGCACGAATATGCGGGAATGGGATGAATAGACCATCGGCCTACAATGAGGCATTTGGCAGGCGAGGGGGCCCGTATGCAAAAACGTCATGTTTCAAAGGCTTACGACCGATTCGGGCCGGTTCGGGCGATTAAGGTTAAGGCCGCTGCGGGCAACCCGAACAGGGGTTGGCTCATGGTTGGCGATCGTGCGATTCCGGTCGCGCTCGGGCGTGGCGGGATCCTTGCCAACAAGCGCGAAGGCGACGGCGGCACGCCGCGCGGCGTGTTTCGGCCCCGCCGCCTGTGGTGGCGTGCCGATCGTCATCCACGGCCGCGGAGCTTTCTCCCGGTTCGCCCCATTCGCGAAGACGATGCCTGGTGTGAAGATCCTGCCGACCGTCATTACAACCAACCGGTCCGGGTACGCCGTGAGCATGCTGGCGACCGCCTGAGGCGCACCGATCACCTTTATGACTTCATTGTCGAGATCGATCACAATACACGGCCGCGGATCGCCGGCCGCGGCAGCGCCGTCTTCCTGCATCTGGCACGCACGAATTTCGCGCCCACGGCCGGCTGCGTTTCGATGACGCGATCGGCGATGGTGCGGTTGCTGCACCGATTGGGTCCGCGAACCAGAATGGTGATCGGCTGACGGATTCTCGCTCCTTGCCCTCGCGCACGGTGTCCCAATGACAAGACAACAGGAATGATGTGATGCTCGACAAGGATCGGATTGCGGCTGCCTCGCAAACGCTGCGCGACCACTGGCGCGCCGGCACCAAGCTTGCCGCGCTTCCGCCCGCCATGCGGCCCGCCGAGCGTGCCGAGGGCTATGCCATCCAGGCCGAACTGGAAAAGCAATCGGGCGCAAAACTGTTCGGCTGGAAGATCGCGGCGACCAGCGAGGCCGGGCAACGGCACATCAATGTCGCAGGTCCGATGGCCGGCCGCATCCTGTCGGACAAGCTCGTCGCGGATGGTGGCACCGCGTCCATGGCCGGCAACATGATGCGCGTCGCGGAGCCTGAATTCTGTTTCCGGATGGGGCGCGACCTGGCGCCGAGGTCCTCTGCCTACGAGATCGCGGAGGCGCTGGATGCCGTCGCCGCGCTGCATCCGGCGATCGAGATTCCGGATTCCCGCTTTGCCGATTTCGCCAGCGCAGGCGAAGCCCAGTTGATCGCCGACAATGCCTGCGCTCACCTGTTCGTTCTCGGCGCCCATACCGAGGCGAACTGGCGTGCGCTCGACCTCGTCGAGGAGAAGCCCGTCATCACCCTTGGCGGGCGGCAATATATCGGTCATGGCAAGAACGTGCTCGGCGATCCCAGGGTCGCGCTCACCTGGCTCGCGAACGAGCTCCGCGGGCTCGGCATCACCTTGAGGGCGGGCGAGGTCGTGACGACGGGCACGTGCCATCCGCCACTGCCGATCCAGCAGGGCGATCATGTCGCGGCAGATTTTGGCGTACTTGGGAAAGTGTCGGTCAGCCTGGCGTAGGCGCCATCCGGTCCGTCATCATCCGCGATTCCCGAAGATCGCAGAGCCGACGCGGATGTGCGTTGCGCCGAACTGGATCGCGACGGCGAAGTCGGCGCTCATTCCCATCGACAGGTTTTTCAGGCCATTGCGCGCGGCGATTTTTGCGGTCAGCGCAAAATGCGGCGCCGGCGCTTCGTCGACCGGCGGAATGCACATCACGCCGGAGATCGCGAGCCCGTAGGTCTCCCGGCACACCGCGATGAAGCCATCCGCCTGCGAGGGCGCAACGCCCGCCTTCTGCGCTTCCTCGCCGGTGTTGAGCTGGACGAACAGCTCGGGATGCCTGTTCTGCGATTTGATTTCCTTGGCTAACGCCTGGCAAACGCTGGGACGATCGACCGAATGGATGGCATCGAACAGCGCGACAGCCTCCTTCGCCTTGTTCGACTGTAACGGGCCGATCAGGTGCACGCTGAGACCCGTGTAACGGGACATTAACTCTGGCCACTTGGCCCTGGCTTCCTGCACGCGATTCTCGCCGAACACGCGCTGGCCAGCCGCGATAACAGGCACGATGGCGTCGGCACCGAACGTCTTGGACACCGCGATCAGCGTAACCGACGCGCGATCGCGCCGGGCTTGCGCGCATGCAGCCGCGATTTCGCGCTCCACCGCGTCAAGCGCTGCGCTGGGAGCCTCTGTTATTGCTGCGGAACTTTCATCGGTCATGTCGCGGCTGCATCCGTAGATTCACGGGATTGGGTCCAATTTTACCAAGTTCAGGAAAGTCTTTTTGAACCCTTCCTCCTATCTTCCGCACCCCAGGGGGTAGGGGAGCCAGGATGTCCCGCATCAGCTTCAAACGCAAGACGGTGAAACTCAGGCAGGTTCTGGGCATTCGTGCCCGGCTGGCCCTGCTTGCCGTGATTCTCGTCGCGCCCTTGATGCTCGAACGGGTGCGCTCGCTCGAGGGGACCCGTTCCAAGGAGATCGCGCTCGCATCGAGCGAGATCGTCAGCATGGCCAAGCACAGCGCCGAAGCGCAGCGCGAGGTCATTTCATCGGTCGAGACGCTGCTCAAATCGGCCGCCTTCATCCGCGCGTCGGGCGGTGGCGTCAGCCGGAGCTGTGACATCCTGCGCGCCAGCCTGCCGCTCAACCTGCCATGGATCCGCAACATGATGATCGCCGCCAAGGACGGCCGGATCCAGTGTTCGACCAACAACATGTTCGTCGGCCTCGATCTGAGCGACCGGCCCTATTTCAAGCAGGCCCAGCTCAGCCGCGATTTCGTGTTCAGCGATTCCGTCATCTCGGGCCCGGCCAGGGCGCCGATCGCGATGGCGGCCTATCCGGTGTCGGCGATCAGCAACGAGGCCGACGCCGTCATCCTCGCGAGCGTCAATCTCGACTGGATGTCGAAGATCATGGGCAATCTGGGCGGCCGCCCCGGCGTCTCGGCGGTGCTGGTCGACAGCGCCGGCGTGGTTCTGGCGGCGCCGTCGGAAGAGGCCGCCATGGTGGGGCGTTCCCTGGATACGCTGCCGCTGCTGTCCGCGATTGCCGAGACCGCGATGAATTCGGAACAGCGCGAAGGCTCGCTTTCCTTCGTCGGCGCCGACGGGGCGCAGCGCTCGATCAGCTTCGTGCGCATCGCCGACACCGCCGCCCGCCTGATCGTCAGCATCGACGAGGCGGCGGTCACGGCCGCCTTCGACCGCGAGATCTACACCGCCTATGTGCAGCTCGGGCTGGTCTGCCTGTTCGTGCTGCTCGGGGCGCTGATCGCCGCCGAAAAACTGATCATTCAGCCGATCAACATTCTGGCCGCGATGGCCAAGCGGTTCGGGCAGGGCGATCTGACCGCCCGCGCCGCGCGCAGCCGGCTGCCCGCCGAGTTCGTTCCGCTGGCGCGCGCCTTCAATGCGATGGCCGCACAGCTCGGCCAGCGCGAGCGCGAACTGGTCGCCACCAATGACCGTCTCACGGTGATCGCGTCGATCGACATGTTGTCGGGCCTCGCCAACCGGCGCGGCTTCCAGAGCCGGCTCGACTTCGAATGGCTGAAGGCACAGCAGTGCGAAAGCGACCTCTCGCTGCTGATGATCGACGTCGATCACTTCAAGCTCTTCAACGACACCTATGGTCATCCCGAGGGTGACGTCTGCCTGACCCGGCTTGGCGAGACGCTGTATCGCATCGCCGCCGACATGCTGGGTTTTGCCGGCCGCTATGGCGGCGAGGAGTTCTGCCTGCTGCTGCCGAACAGCAGCGCGTCCCGTGCGCTCGAGATCGGCGAGATGGTGCGCCGTGCCGTGCTCGAGCTCGAGATGCCGCACGCCACCTCGAGCCATCAATGCGTCACGGTGTCGGTCGGTGTCGCCTCGACGCTGCCGAACGACCGCCAGTGTCCGGGCGACCTCATCGAGGCCGCCGACGCCGCGCTCTACGCCGCCAAGCGCCGCGGCCGCAACACCGTCGTGGAACATGGTTTTGTGCGCACCAACGACGGCCAGGGCGGCATCGCGATGGCGGGGTAGGCTGGTGGGAACGGCCTCGATGTTCGCTTCAGCTTTCCGCGACTGCGCGCGTCGCGAACGTCCAGCCGGCTAGCCCGTTGCCGCGAGGTTCGGACCGAGTTCGGCCTCGGTCACGACCCGGTTGCGTCCGGTCTTCTTGGCGAGGTAGAGGGCGCGATCGCACCGCTCGATGAGATCGGTCATCGATTCGCCGGGCTGGAACTGGGCGACGCCGATCGAGATGGTCATTTGCGGCAGAACTTCCTCGGTCGAACGGCGGGTGATGCTGCACTCGGCGATCGCCTGACGGATCCGTTCGGCGACCGCCGCGCAGACGGGAACGTCCGCCCTGGGCAGCACGGCGATCAATTCCTCTCCGCCATAGCGTGCCGGCAGATCACCCTCGCGAAGCTTCTCGCGGAGCACCTTCGCCATCAGCCGCAGCACCTGGTCGCCGACGCCGTGACCGAAATTGTCGTTGAATTTCTTGAAGTGATCGATGTCGAGGAGCAACACGCTGAGCGACTCGCCCTGTTCCATGGCCGCGATCTGGGCGACACGGAAGAATTCCTCCAGTCCGCGCCGGTTTGGCAGGCCCGTCAGCGTGTCGGTCTTGGCGCGCTCCTCGGATTTCGAGAGCGAATCTCGAATGGAGTCCAGCTCCCGCGCCTTCTCTTCGAAATTCGTTTCCAGCCGGGTCGCGCGCGAGGTCGCCTTTTCGAGCTCGCTGATCAAGCTTTCGATCAGCCGCCTCGGATCGACTTCCGCGTCGCGGCGATCGGCGACGCCATTCATGGCCTGCACCTGTGATCGGTTGTCGGCGATGGCGGTGTTGAGGAAATGCCTGGCCGAGATCATCAACGATTGCAGGCGCTGCGAGGCGTGGTTGATGGTTCGGCCGTCCGATGCCTGCAGCCCGACATAGGCGTTGAACAGGTCGTCGTTGGTCTTCGAGTCGAACCGACGCTTGTTGCCGATCAGGATGTCGATGGCGCGCTTCAGCTCGATGCTGGCACCGAGCGCATAGGTAAACCAGACGCTAAAATTGTCAGGCGTCGGCGGCACGCGGTACTTCGCCATGAGGTCCATGGTTTTTCGCGCGACCGATGTCGCGTAGTCGAAGTCGGTGTCGTCGGGCGAGCCGGCTGCCACGAGGAGATAATTCCTCTGATGTGTTTCTATCGGACTATCGGAGCGGACTTATTGATCCCCCCACGCTTGCACCGAACCCCTTAAGCGCTCCTCAAGTTTGGCGACCGTATTTTGCCGGATCTTGCCGGTGATCGAAGGCCGGCCCTGTCAGCGGGCACGATCGGCCGGGGTGGCTCGGATGCTGCAGGATGCGGCCGCATCACGCGCGACGGCTGGCCTCGAACGCCCTGAGCCATTGACCCACCGCGGCCTTTTATGGCCTAGTCCGCCGGCCTTTGAGCGCCCCGCGAATCCACAAAAAGCCAAGCGATTTTCATGATTTCCGAACGCTACAATGCCCGTGAAGCCGAGCCCCGCTGGCAGCGGCTGTGGGACGAAAAGGCGATCTTCGCCTCCAAAAACGACGATCCACGGCCGAAATATTACGTGCTCGAGATGTTCCCCTATCCGTCCGGGCGCATCCATATCGGGCATGTCCGCAACTATACGCTCGGCGACGTGCTGGCGCGGTTCATGCGCGCCAAGGGTTTTAACGTGCTGCATCCGATGGGCTGGGATGCCTTCGGGCTGCCGGCCGAGAATGCCGCGATCGAGCGCAAGGTCGCGCCAAAAGCCTGGACCTACGACAACATCGCGGCGATGAAGAAGCAGCTCCGTTCGATCGGACTGTCGCTGGACTGGAGCCGGGAATTCGCGACCTGCGATCCCAGCTACTACAAGCATCAGCAAAAACTGTTTCTGGACTTCATGCGCGCGGGCCTCGTCGAGCGCGAGCAGCGCAAGGTCAACTGGGATCCGGTCGACATGACCGTGCTCGCCAACGAGCAGGTGATCGATGGCCGCGGCTGGCGCTCGGGCGCGGTCGTCGAGCAGCGCGAGATGAACCAGTGGGTGTTCAAGATCACAAGATATTCGCAGGAACTGCTGGACGCGCTGGATGGGCTGGACCGCTGGCCCGACAAGGTGCGGCTGATGCAGCGCAACTGGATCGGCCGTTCCGAGGGCCTGCTGGTTCGTTTCGCGCTCGATGCCGCGACGGCGCCCGACGGCGAAACCGAGCTGAAGATTTTTACCACCCGGCATGACACGCTGTTCGGCGCCCGCTTCATGGCGATCGCGGCCGACCATCCGCTGGCGACCGCGGCCGCCGCTAAAAACCCGGAGCTTGCGGCGTTCATTGCCGACGTCAAGCGCATCGGCACCGCGCAGGAGATCATCGACACCGCCGAGAAGCAGGGTTTTGACACCGGCATCCGCGCCATTCACCCGTTCGATCCGAACTGGAAGCTGCCGGTCTATGTCGCCAATTTCGTGCTGATGGAATACGGCACCGGCGCCATCTTCGGCTGCCCGGCGCACGACCAGCGCGACCTCGACTTCGTCAACAAATACGGTCTCGGTGTCACGCCGGTGGTCTGCCCCGAGGGCCAGGACCCAAAAACCTTCGTGATCACCGATGTCGCCTATGACGGCGACGGCCGGATGATCAATTCGGGCTTCCTCGACGGGATGACGATCGAAGAGGCGAAGCAGGAGGTCGCGCGACGCCTCGAGGCCGAGACACGCGGCAACGCGCCGGTCGGCGAGCGGCAGGTGAATTTCCGCCTGCGCGACTGGGGCATTTCGCGGCAGCGTTATTGGGGCTGCCCGATCCCGGTGATCCACTGTCCGACATGCGATGTCGTGCCGGTGTCCGAGCGGGACTTGCCGGTCAAGCTGCCGGACGACGCCACCTTCGACAAGCCCGGCAACGCGCTCGATCACCATCCGACCTGGAAACACGTCACTTGCCCGAAATGCGGTGGGAAGGCGGTGCGCGAAACCGACACCATGGACACGTTTGTCGACTCGTCCTGGTATTTCGCGCGCTTCACCGATCCCTGGAACGAGAAGGAGCCGACGACGCCTGATGTCGTCAATCGCATGATGCCGGTCGACCAGTATATCGGCGGCGTCGAGCATGCGATCCTGCACCTGCTCTACAGCCGCTTCTTCACCCGTGCGATGAAGGCCACCGGCCACATCGTCATGGACGAACCGTTCGCCGGCATGTTCACGCAGGGCATGGTGGTGCACGAGACCTATCAGAAGGCCGACGGCGGCTATGTGACACCGGCCGAGGTCAGGATCGACACCGGCGGCAACGGACGGCGCGCGACCCTGATCGGCAGCGGCGAGGACGTCACGATCGGTCCGATCGAGAAGATGTCGAAGTCGAAGCGCAACACGGTCGACCCCGACGACATCATTTCGAGCTACGGCGCCGATGTCGCGCGCTGGTTCATGCTGTCCGACTCCCCGCCCGACCGCGACGTGATCTGGAGCGATGAACGGGTGCAGGGCGCCTCGCGCTTCGTGCAGCGCCTGTGGCGCGTCGTGAACGAGTGCGCCGACATCGCCAAGGCCGCGCCGGCCGAACGGCCGGCATCGTTCGGCCCCGACGCGCTTATCTTGCGCAAGGCCGCGCATGGCGCGCTCGACAAGGTATCGGGCGGCATCGAGCGGCTGCATTTCAATGTCTGCCTCGCCCATATCCGCGAGTTCACCAATGCGCTGGCGGATGTGCTGACAAAGGTGGATGCGCCCACACCGGATCTGACGCCAGATCTGGCCTGGGCCGTGCGCGAGTCCGCGCTGATCCTCGTTCATCTGTTCGCACCGATGATGCCGCATCTGGCCGAGGAATGCTGGCAGGTGCTGGGACAATCGGGCCTGATCTCCGAGGCCGACTGGCCGCAAATCGAACCCGATTTGCTGGTGAAAGAGACCGTCACCCTTGTGGTTCAGGTCAACGGCAAGAAGCGCGGCGATGTCACAGTCGCGAGCGGAGCGGCGAATCCCGAAATTGAGACTGCCGTTTTGGGGCTCAATGCAGTAAAGTTGGCGCTTGGGGGGAAGCCCGCCCGCAAGGTCATTATTGTTCCGAAGAGGATCGTGAATGTCGTTGGCTAGGACCCGCATCGTCGTCCGGCTTTTGGCCGTGTCCGTCCTCGCGGCACTGACGGCCGGCTGCTTTCAACCGATGTATGCCGAGCATACCGACGGCACGCCGGGCTTGCGCGACAAGCTCCTCGGGGTGGAACTTCCGCCGGTCGACAAGCCGAACGCGTCGCCGGAAGCGCGGATCGGGGTGGAGATCCGCAATGCGCTCGCCTTCAAGCTCTACGGCAGCGCCACGGGAACCGCGCCGACCCATCGGCTGGTGCTGCGCTTCTCGACCAGCCGCTCCTCGCTCATCGTCGATCCCAACACGGGCCTGCCGACCAGCGAGAACCTCGGCATCGACGCGCAGTACAATCTGATCGAGATTGCCACGAACAAGTCGGTCATGACCGGAACCACCTTCTCCCGCGTGACCTATGACATGCCGGGTTCCTACCAGCGGTTTGCGCGCACCCGCGCGATTCGCGATGGCGAGGACCGTGCCGCGCAGGAGATCGCGGAGAATATCCAGACCCGGCTGGCGTCCTTCTTCTACGCCGGCACTTGATTTTGGTCGCGCTTCGCGGACGAGAGATCGACGCCTATCTCGCCCGGCCCGATGCGGGACGCCCGATCATCCTGCTCTATGGACCTGACGCCGGCCTGGTACGCGAGCGTGCCGACGCCCTGCTCGCGTCCGCGGTCGACGATCCCACTGATCCCTTTTCCCTGGTCAAGCTCGACGGCGACGAGCTTGCGGCCGAGCCGTCGCGCCTGGTCGACGAGGCAATGACCGTGCCGCTGTTCGGCGGACGGCGCGCGATCCGCGTCCGCGCCGGCGCCCGCAATTTTGCCAGCGGCGTCGACACGCTGGCTGAGCTGAATCTGAAAGACTGCCGCATTGTCATCGAAGCCGGCGAACTCCGCCCGGAGTCGCCGCTGCGCAAGACCTGCGAGCGCGCGAGGACGGCGGTCGCCATCGGCTGCTATCCCGACACCGAGCGCGACCTCGCCAAACTGATCGATGACGAATTGCGGCTGGCCAATCTGCGGATCGCCGCAGATGCCCGCGCGACCTTGACCGATCTGCTCGGTGGCGACCGGCAGGCCTCGCGCAACGAGTTGCGCAAGCTCGTGCTGTACGCGCACGGCGAGGGCGAGGTGACGCTGGATCATGTGAAGGCGGTCGTCTCGGATGCATCCGACTTGACGCTCGATCCGATCGTCGACGGCGCGTTTGCCGGAAAGCCGGACCTGGTCGAAACCGAATTCGCCAAGGCGATTGTCGCCGGCACCTATCCCGGTCTCATCATCTCGGCGGCGCTGCGCCACGCGACATGGCTGCACAAATCGGCGCTGGCGGTCGCGGAGGGAACATCAGCGTCTGCCGTCATCGAGGGCGGCTTCCCGCGCCTGCATTTTTCACGAAAGCCGGCGGCCGAAGTCGCGCTGCGCAATTTTTCACCGGCACGGCTGCTCAGCATCGTCGATCAGCTCGGCACCGCGGCGCTCGACACGCGCAAGCAGCCGTCGCTTGCCGCCGCCATCGCACAGCGCACTTTGCTGTCCATCGCCGTCAACGCAAGGCGACGTGGCTAGTCGGTTCCGTCATTGCGAGCGAAGCGAAGCAATCCAGAGCCTCACGCTCGGCTCTGGATTGCTTCGGCGCTTGTCGCGCCTCGCAATGACGGCATGCGCCAATTATGGCGTCAACCGCCCCGCTCGAGCCTTCGCGTAATTTCGTCGAGCTGCTCCAGATTGCGATAGCTGATCTGGACCGAACCGCCGGGATCGCGATGGTTGACGGTCACCGCAAGCCCGAGCGCATCGCTCACCCGTTTCTCCAAAGCGGCCGTGTCGGCGTCCTTCGTCTTGGCGGCGCCGCCGCTGCGCGGCTTCTGCGGCTTGCGTTCGGGAACGCCCTCGACATGGGCGAGTTGTTCGGCTTGGCGGACGTTGAGCCCCTCCTCCACGATCTTCTTGGCCGCGGCGAGCGGGTCCGGCACGCCGATCAGCGCGCGTGCGTGGCCAGCCGACAATTGGCCTGACGCGATGAAGGCCTGCACCTCGGCCGGCAGCTTTGTCAGCCGCATCGTGTTGGCGATGTGGCTTCGGCTCTTGCCGACGATCTTTGCGATGTCTTCCTGGCTTCGGTTGAACTCGCCCGCGAGCGCGTGATAGCCCTGCGCCTCTTCCAGCGGGTTGAGATCCTCGCGCTGCACGTTCTCGACGATCGCGATTTCGAGCGCGTCGCTGTCGGAGACGTCGACCGGCACGATCGGCACTTCGTGCAGGCCGGCCGCCTGCGAGGCGCGCCAGCGCCGTTCGCCCGCGATGATCTCAAAACGATCCTGCGCGCCTTTCACCGGCCGCACCACGATCGGCTGGATCACGCCGTGCTGCTTGATCGAGGCGGTGAGCTCACCGAGCTCCGCATCGGAGAATGTACGCCGCGGATTGCGCGGATTGGGTTTCAAGAATTCGATCGGCACCTTGCGCTGATTGCGCGGGCGCTCGACATGCTGCGCCTCGCGGCCGACATCACCGATCAGGCTCGCAAGCCCCCTGCCCAGACGCGACCGCGCTTCGTCAGCCATCGCCGACTCCTTCGGACTCAAATTGACGCGCTCCTGTTGCAGTCCCCGTCACACGTCCCGAGCACCGCCGCAGCAAAACTGATTGCAGTTTTGCGCGGGACCAGGTGATTCGGACTCTTTGGCGCGACAGGCGTTTCATGGGGTTGACGATGTCCGGATCGACCCATCGCCGATCCGGCTGAGGTGACGTCGATCAATGCGTCCGCAGTTCGCGCTCGCGCTGGATCACTTCGGTGGCGAGTTTCAGATAGGCCTCGCTGCCGACGCAGCGGAGATCATAGACCAGCACCGGCTTGCCGTAGGACGGCGCTTCCGAAATGCGCACGTTGCGCGGGATCATGGTGTTGTAGACCTTGCTGCCCATGAACTGGCGCACGTCGGCGACGACCTGGTTCGACAGGTTGTTGCGCGAGTCGAACATGGTCAGCACGATACCGTGGATCGACAGGTTCGGATTGAGCGTCGAGCGCACCTGCTCCACGGTCTGCAGGAGTTGCGACAGACCTTCGAGCGCAAAGAACTCGCACTGCAGCGGCACCAGGATCGCATCGGACGCAGCCATCGCGTTGACGGTGAGCAGGTTTAGCGATGGCGGGCAGTCGACGAGCACGTAGGTATAGTCGGTGCCCGGCTCGACATTGTCGTTCACACTCGCGATCGCATCGCGCAGGCGGAATGCGCGTCCGGCCGTCGCCCCAAGCTCGAGTTCGAGACCGGAGAGGTCCATGGTCGAGGAGGCGATGTGCAGGCGCGGCACGGCGGTCGCGACGATCGCCTCGCGCAGGTTAGCCTCGCCGATCAGCACGTCGTAGGTCGAGCAATTGCGATTGCGCCGGTCGATGCCGAGACCCGTCGACGCGTTGCCCTGCGGGTCGAGGTCGACGATCAGCACGCGCTCGCCGATCGCGGCCAGCGCCGTGCCGAGGTTGATCGCGGTCGTGGTCTTGCCGACGCCGCCCTTCTGGTTCGCAAGCGCCAGGATGCGCGGGCGACCATCTGGTGGCGACGCGCTATCTCCTTGATAAAGCTGATCAATCACAGTCATGACAGGTCGCCAATGGTTTGTCTTGCGGATTCAAGATCGCCGTTCGATCCGATCGAGCTCGACGATCCAGCCGCCGCCGCCGGTGCGGCTGGAATGGAGAAGCGGTCGAATAGTCCAACACTTAGTAGCCTCGGTCAACTCTGCGTCAACATCTTGGCCCTTAAGAAACAACGCTTTTGCGCCCTTTCTGACGAGCGGCTCCGCAAAGCGGAGTAATTGATTTAGCGGAGCCAGCGCCCGAGCGGTGACGCAATCGATTCGGTCTTCCACCGTATCCACAATATCCCCGATCTCCGACAAATGCACGACACCAGGCGATGACGTCACGCGAATCGCTTCGCGCAGGAAGGCCGCCTTCTTGGCATTGCGTTCGACGAGATGGATGACAGCTCCCGGTCGTTCGGCCAGGGCGCAAGCCAGCACGACACCAGGAAACCCTCCACCGCTGCCGAGGTCCATCCAGCGTAGCGCCGCCGGCTGCAGCTCAAGCAGCTGCAGCGAGTCCGAGACGTGCCGGGTCCAGAGATGAGGGAGCGTCGATGGCGCGACAAGATTGATCTTGCTCTGCCACTGGCCGAGTAGGTCAATGAACCGATCGAGCCGCTGCTCTGTTTCACGTGAAACGGGCGTCAGCGCGAGGGCAGCCGACTTGTCCGCGGCGGGCGTCGCCCCTCTTCCTTCGGAGCTGGCCTGCCCATTCTTACCGCCTCGTCGGAGTCTCGACGATGAGTGAGAAGACGTCTTGATGTCATTCACCGCACGCTCCACCGTAGCCTGCGGGGAGCCGGTCCGCCCCGTTTGTCGGAAACGTCCGAAAGGGAGGCCGGGCACTGGACTTGTTTCACGTGAAACATCCCTACCCGGCAGCCGACGTCTTGCGCCGCGCCTCCCGGCGGAGATAGGCCGCCAGGATGCCGAGCGCCGCCGGCGTCATTCCGTCGATGCGGCTAGCCTGCCCGACCGTCCACGGCCGCGCCACGTTCAGCTTGGCGCGAACCTCGTTTGAAAGACCAGGCACCAGACCGTAGTCGACCTCGCTGAGGACCAGCCCCTCGTCCCGCCGAAAAGCCTCGACGTCCGCCGCCTGTCGCCGGGCGTAGACATCGTACTTTGCCTCGATCTCGAGATGCCCCGCGATGCCCGGTTCGATGGCCGCCAGCTCGGGCCAGATCGAACGCACCTGCGTCCATCCGATATCAGGATAGGCCAGCAGTTCGAAGGCCGAGCGCCGCTGGCCATCCTTGTTCAAGGACAGTCCATGCCGCCCGGCTTCGCTGGGGGTGAGGTTCAGCGACTTTGCAAGGGCCTTGGCGGCGTCCAGCGCGGCCATCTTGGCCTGGTGCTTCTGGCTCCGCCCCATGCCGACACAGCCCAGCGCGATTCCCTTGTCGGTGAGACGCTGGTCGGCATTGTCGGCCCGGAGCGTGAGCCGATACTCGGCGCGCGAGGTGAACATCCGATACGGCTCGGTAATCCCCCGCGTGACCAGGTCGTCGATCATCACGCCGAGATAGCCGTCGGCGCGGTCGAAGGTGATTGGAGCCGCATCACCAGCAACAAGCGCCGCATTGATCCCGGCCACGATGCCCTGCGCCGCGGCCTCCTCATATCCCGTCGTGCCATTGATCTGTCCTGCCAGGAAAAGCCGGGGCAGCCGCCTGGTCTGCAGGGTCGGATCGAGTTCGCGCGGATCGACATGGTCGTATTCGATGGCATAACCGGGCCGGATCATCCGCGCCTTTTCGAGGCCGGGGATGGTGGCGATGATGCCGAGCTGGACCTCTTCCGGCAGCGATGTCGAGATGCCGTTCGGATAGACCGTGCTGTCGTCGAGCCCTTCCGGCTCCAGAAAGATCTGGTGACCATCGCGATCGCCGAAGCGGACGATCTTGTCCTCGACGGAGGGACAATAGCGCGGACCGGTGCTCTTGATCTGGCCGGAGTACATCGGCGAGCGATGGACGTTGGCCCGGATCAGATCGTGTGTAGCTGTCGTGGTCCGGGTGATGCCGCACTGGATCTGGGGCGTCGTGATCCGCTCGGTCATGACCGAAAACGGCTCGGGTGGATCATCGCCGGGCTGCATCTCGACCCCGGCCCAATCGATCGTCCTGCCGTTGAGCCGCGGCGGCGTCCCGGTCTTCAGCCGCCCCAGGACAAAGCCGGCGCGCTCGAATGACTTCGACAGACCCATCGCCGGCGCCTCGCCGACCCGGCCGGCCGGCCAGTTCTTCTCACCGAGATGGATGAGCCCGCGCAAAAATGTCCCGGTCGTGACAACCACGGCGCCGGCCGACAGTTCGTGTCCGTCGGCGAGGCGCACGCCGGCCACGCGATCCCCGGAGAGAACGAGATCGTCAGCTTCGCCCTCCACGACGACAAGATTTTTGATCTCGACAATCGCGGCCTGCATTGCCGCGGCGTAGAGCTTTCGGTCGGCCTGGGCTCGGGGGCCACGGACTGCCGGCCCCTTGCGGCGGTTCAGGACACGAAACTGAATCCCTCCGGCATCCGCGACGCGCCCCATCAGACCATCGAGAGCATCGATCTCACGGACGAGATGACCTTTCCCAAGTCCGCCGATTGCCGGATTGCAGGACATGGCCCCGATGGTCGCAAAGCGATGCGTCACGAGCGCGGTCCTGGCGCCCATGCGCGCCGCGGCGGCAGCGGCTTCAGAGCCGGCGTGGCCCCCGCCGATCACGATGACGTCGTAGGTTTTCTCACTGAGAGGCATAGCGGGACATCGAAGGTCGGGGTCGGAAAAGGTCGGATGTTCGTTTCACGTGAAACATGGAGCGCCAGACCGGCAGTCCGTTTCACGTGAAACATCCCGCCACGAGAATCCCAGATACGTTTCACGTGAAACAGCGCCGGCTAAACACTTCATTAACCATGAAGCAATGTTCTCGGCTCCATGTCCAACCTATCACTTCCCGATGCAGAACTCCCGGAAAATCACATCGAGGATATCCTCGACGTCGACCCGGCCGAGCAGCCGGCCCAGCGATGTGCTCGCCGCCCGCAATTCCTCTGCCGCCAGTTCTTCGCCGTCTCCGATCACATCCAGAGCCCGCTGCAAAGCGAGGGCCGTCTCCTGCAGGAGCTTTCGCTGCCGCTCGCGGCCGATGAGTGCCGTGTCGGTCCCCCCCAAATAGGCCTCTGCAAATCCAACGATCGCAGCGACCAGCTCGGCAATTCCATCACCTCGCTTTGCCGAGATCCGGAATGCCGCTGCCGCACCCGACCCGTTCGCATTGACCGGCGGTCCGGCCAGATCGATCTTGTTGTGCACCAACCAGGCTGGCGCAGTGGTGTCGCGGACATCGGCCGGACCATTTCCGTCCGTCAGCCACAGCACGAGATCAGCATCCGCTGCGCGCGCCCGCGCGCGTCGCACCCCCTCCTGCTCCACGGGATCGTCCGTGTCGCGAATGCCGGCGGTGTCGATCACGGTCACCGGATATCCGTTGAGGTCGAGATGAACCTCGATGATGTCTCGCGTGGTGCCGGCATGCGGCGAGACGATCGCGACCTCTCTCCGGGCGAGCTGGTTCATCAGCGTCGACTTGCCGACATTCGGAGGTCCGGCGATCGCAACCAGGAGACCATCACGCAAGCGCTCGCTTCGACCCCGCGTCGCAAGCGCGGCTTCGATCTCATCCAGCAGGGTCCTGATCCCGGCGAGTGCCGGCGTCGTCAGCTCCGCCGGCACATCGCCCTCATCGGAAAAGTCGATCCCGGCCTCGATCAGCGCTGACACCGCGATGATCCGTTCGCGCCAGTCACGCGCCCTGTCACCGAGCAGGCCCTTCAGCTGACGCAGCGCCTGGCGACGCTGACGATCAGTATCGGCATGGATGAGATCGTCGAGACCCTCGGCCTCGGTGAGATCGAGCTTGCCATTCTCAAAGGCACGGCGGGTGAACTCGCCGGGTTCAGCCGGTCGGACCGACTCGATCTGCCCGAGTGCAGCGAACAGCGCGGACAGCACTGCGCGGCCGCCATGGACATGAAACTCGGCGACATCCTCGCCGGTCGCGCTCGCCGGTCCCGGAAACCACAACACCACGGCATCGTCGATCGGCTCGTCGTCACCCGCGCGAAGCATGGTGCGCGTGGCGAGCCGCGCCGTCGGCATTTTCCCCGCGAGCTGATTCAGAGCGGCGGCGGCACGCGGACCCGAAACGCGAATGATCGCGATCGCGCTCGGCGCCCGTCCGGAGGACAATGCGTAGATAGTCTGGTCTCTTGGATGCATCACTCTATTTGCGTCGGCTGCACTGATGATCGCAATGCCGATCCATGCGTTCGCATGCAATGAAGCGCATCAGAGTCAATTATGCTGCATTGCAATATTGTCCAGATGCGGCGTCCCTTTCGATCACAGCGCGTCGTCCCACTCCAACAACAAAAAAGGCGCCCGAAGGCGCCTTTCAAGAAAACCGTTCGTTCCGGCTCAGGTGTTCATCGAGTCGAAGAACTCGGAGTTGTTCTTGGTGTTGCGCAGCTTGTCGAGCAGGAAGTCGATTGCATCCATGGTGCCCATCGGATTGAGGATCCGGCGCAGCACGTACATCTTCTTCAACAACTGCGGATCAGTGATCAGCTCTTCCTTGCGCGTGCCGGAGCGCGAGATGTCGATCGCCGGGAAGGTGCGCTTGTCGGAGACTTTTCGGTCGAGAATGAGCTCGGAGTTGCCGGTGCCCTTGAACTCTTCAAAAATCACTTCGTCCATGCGGCTGCCGGTGTCGACGAGCGCCGTCGCGATGATGGTCAGCGAACCGCCCTCCTCGATGTTTCGTGCAGCGCCAAAGAACCGTTTCGGCCGCTGCAGCGCGTTGGCGTCGACGCCGCCGGTCAGCACCTTGCCCGATGACGGCACGACGGTGTTGTAGGCGCGCCCGAGGCGCGTGATGGAGTCGAGCAGAATCACGACGTCCCGGCCGTGCTCGACCAGGCGCTTGGCCTTCTCGATCACCATCTCGGCGACCTGGACGTGGCGCACCGCGGGTTCGTCGAAGGTGGATGAGACCACCTCGCCCTTCACCGAGCGCTGCATGTCGGTGACTTCCTCGGGACGTTCGTCGATCAGCAGCACGATCAGATAGCATTCGGGATGATTGGCGGTGATCGAGTGCGCGATGTTCTGCATCAGCACGGTCTTGCCGGTGCGCGGCGGCGCCACGATCAGCGCACGCTGCCCCTTACCGATCGGCGCGACGATGTCGATGACGCGCGCGGAAAGATCCTTTCGCGTCGGATCCTCCAGCTCCATCCGGAAACGCTGGTTCGGAAACAGCGGCGTCAGATTGTCGAAATTGACCTTGTGCTTCGACTTTTCCGGATCTTCGAAATTGAGCGTGTTGACTTTCAACAGCGCAAAATAGCGCTCGCCCTCTTTCGGGCTGCGGATGTGGCCCTCGATGGTGTCACCGGTACGAAGACCGAAGCGCCGAATCTGCGACGGCGAGACGTAGATGTCGTCGGGGCCTGGAAGGTAGTTCGCGTCGGGCGAGCGCAAAAAGCCGAAGCCGTCGGACAGAACTTCCACGACGCCTTCACCGATAATATCGGTCTCCGCAATCGCAAGCTGTTTGAGAATGGCAAACATCAGCTCCTGCTTGCGCATCGTGCTGGCGTTTTCGACCCCGTTTTCCTCGGCGAACGATACGAGTTCCGCTGCCGTCTTGGACTTGAGGTCTTGAAGTTTGATTTCCCGCATTGGGATGATCCTGTGGAGTAACTTAAGGGGGGTGCTTTTTTGAAAGCGGTCGAAAAGGGAAGGTTCGCAGGTCTGAGCAAGGAAAGCGCCGGAGAAGCGCCAAACCTGATGCGGCGGCCGGTTTCACACGAGAACCGGGACGCGACCACATCCGCCTGCGTTGGGTGGGATGAGAGGAATATAGAAAATCGTCCGCCGTTAGGCAAGTCAGGCAAAAACGGGCACGATGCCCACAGCTTTTCCCTAAAATGGTTTCACAATCACCAAGATGACAATGCCGATCATAAGCGCCGTCGGCACTTCATTGATAATGCGGTAGAATCTTTGACTGCGCTGGTTGCGATCAGCAGCAAAATCTTTCACCGCGCGGGCAAAAAACCCGTGGACACCCGACAGGATCAGCACCAGCAGGAATTTCGCGTGAAACCAGGGCGCCAGGTACCAGCCGCCGGCCCACGCCAGATAGAGCCCGGCCAGCCAGGTGATGATCATCGCCGGATTGATGATCGCCTTCAGCAGCCGCCGCTCCATGACCTTGAAGGTCTCGGACTGCGCCGAGCCCTTCTCCGCCTCGCAATGATAGACGAACAAGCGCGGCAGATAGAGCATGCCGGCCATCCACGCGATGACGGCAATCACGTGGAGCGCCTTGATCCACACATACATCGGTTCGTCTCCACGAGATCAGGGTCATGACCTGACGCGACCCTCGTCTGGACGCGAGACATACCTGCAAGGCGTGCTCTCCTCCAAACCAAATAAATTTAGATTCTAAAGGTTTGAGTCTGGGTAGCGGTGGATTGGACTCATGCAATGTCGTTCCACTCGTCGCGATGGCTTGTTCACAGGCGTCCGCGTTGTCAGTTCATGGTACCGGCCGACCGGAGAACGCGTCTGAGCTCAACCGGTTGCGCCGGACCGTGCGGGGCTTATGAAGAGACAAATCCACACAACCTCACTATGATCGATCAGGCGGCGCGGACTTATCCTTATCCGAAGGGGTGTGAAGAAAAGACCGGGTTATCCAACTGCGCCGACCTCGACCAAGAATCTCTCACCGAATCCCACAATGATTCACACGCGTCTTCACAGCACTGACGGGATCAATGCCCACGACCGGCAATTATTTTCACCTTCATCTGATCTCCGATTCGACCGGCGAGACGCTGATCACGGTGGCTCGCGCAGTTGCCGCGCAGTACGCCAATGTGACCCCGGTCGAACATGTCTATCCGCTGGTTCGCAGCCAGAAACAGCTGGACCGCGTTCTGGACGAAATTGAGGAATCGCCCGGGATTGTGCTGTTTACGTTGCTCGAAAGGGACCTCGTCCTGAAGCTCGAGGCCAAGTGCAAGGAGATCAACGTCCCGAGCCTCTCGATCATCGGCCCGGTCATGCAGCTGTTCGAAGCCTATCTCGGGGCAGCGACCACGGGCCGCGTGGGGGCCCAGCACGTGCTCAATGCGGAATATTTCAAACGCATCGACGCCCTCAACTACACCATGATGCATGACGACGGGCAGCATGTCGAAGGCCTGGAAGAGGCCGACATCATCCTGGTCGGTGTCTCCCGAACCTCCAAGACGCCGACCTCGATCTATCTGGCCAACCGCGGCATCCGTACCGCAAACGTGCCACTGGTGCCGGGCATTCCCCATCCGCACCAGCTGGAGACGCTGAAGAAGCCGCTGGTCGTCAGCTTGCACGCCACGCCCGAGCGGCTGATCCAGGTGCGGCAGAATCGTCTTCTGACCATGGGAGCCGACACCGGAGCCGAGACTTATATTGACAGGCAGTCGGTGGCCGATGAAGTGGCCTATGCACGCAAGCTCAGCGCAAAGTTCGACTGGCCGATGCTCGACGTGACCCGACGCTCGATCGAGGAAACCGCAGCCGCCGTGCTCAAGCTCTACACCGACCGGCAGCGGCAGCGTCCCTCGGAATGATGTTGTGCCGATGACCCTCTGGCGTGGCGATAATCCGCTGATTCTGGCCTCGCAAAGCCGTGCGCGCCAGGAGCTGCTCAGGAACGCCGGCATCGAAGCCGAGGCCGTCCCAGCCGAAATCGATGAGCGCGCGTTGCAGGCAGCCGCCGGGAGCACTGTGCCGTCCGATATCGCGGCGCTGCTCGCCCGCGAGAAGGCGCTTGCCGTCTCGGCGTGCCGTCCTGGCCACCATGTTATCGGTGCCGACCAGACGCTGGCGCTGGGCGATCGCCTGTTCAACAAACCTCACGGGCGTGCCGGTGCGTTCGAGCAGTTACGGCTGCTGGCCGGACACAGCCATCAGCTACACTCGGCCGTGGCAGTCGCACGAGACGGCGCGATCGTGTTCGAGCATGTCGCGGTGGCCGGCATGACCATGCGCGCCTTGAGCGAGGCGGACATATCAGCCTATCTTGCCGCGGCCGGCGACGCCGTCGCTGCCAGCGTCGGGGCCTACCAGCTCGAAGGTCTTGGCGTGCATCTGTTCGAGCGCATCAACGGCGACCATTTCACCATTCTGGGCTTGCCGCTGTTGCCGCTGCTGGGCTTTCTGCGCAGCCACCGCCTGCTCGCCTTCTAGAGGTCGGATGAGAGTTCTGGGACTGACCGGTTCGATCGGAATGGGCAAATCGACCACGGCAAAGCTGTTCGCCGAGGCCGGTGTTCCCGTCTACGACGCCGACGCGACGGTGCACCAAGTCTACGAAGGCGAGGCGGTCGCGGCCATCGAGGCGGCATTTCCGGGCACCACGGCAGGTGGCAGGGTCGACCGTGCACGCCTGTCGGCCAAGGTGGTACATGACGCGGCGGCCATCAAGCGGCTCGAAGGGATCGTGCACCCGATGGTGCGCGCGTATCACCAAAAATTTCTCGAAGATGCCGAGCGTGCCGGTGCGTCCGTCGCCGTCGTGGACATCCCGCTGCTGTTCGAGACCGGCGGCGACCAGCGCGTGGATGCCGTCGTCGTGGTCACGACTTCGCCAGAACTTCAGCGCGAGCGCATTTTGGCGCGCGGGACAATGTCCGGCGAGACGCTCGATGCCATTCTGGCCAAGCAGATGCCCGACCAAGAAAAGCGCCGGCGCGCCGATTTCGTCGTGGATACGTCGCATGGCCTCGATCCGGTGCGCACGCGCATTCGCGACATTCTGGATCAGGTGGTTAAGATGCCGCAGCGGCGAAAGTGATTCGCTACCAGCGGTGGTTCATTTCCAATGCGTGAAATCGTTCTCGACACTGAAACCACGGGCCTCGACCCCCTGCGCGGCGACCGCCTGGTCGAGATCGGCTGTGTCGAAATCTTCAACCGCATGCCGACGGGGCAGAGCTTTCACCGCTATTTCAATCCCGAACGATCGATGCCGGCGGAGGCGTTTGCGGTCCACGGGCTTTCGGACGCGTTTTTGGCCGACAAGCCGTTCTTCCACGAGCTGGTCGACGAGTTCCTGGCCTTCATCGGCGACGCGCCGCTGGTGATCCACAACGCGTCCTTCGACATCGGCTTCATCAATGCCGAGCTCGACCGCATCAAGCGTGCGCCGATCCCAAGGGAGCGCCTGGTCGACACCCTGCTGCTGGCTCGCCGAAAACATCCCGGCGTGTCGAATCGGCTCGACGACCTCTGCTCGCGCTATTCGATCGACAATTCGCACCGCACCAAGCACGGCGCGCTGCTCGACGCCGAGCTTTTGGCCGAGGTCTATGTCGACCTCACGGGATCGCGCCAGTCGCAGCTCATTCTGGCATCGGAAGCAGCGGAAATTCGCGTCGGCATCGTCGGCGATGCGCCGCGCCGGCAACGCACCTTCCCGCTGCTGTCGCGACTGACTGATGTGGAGCGCGAAGCCCACCGTGCCTTTGTGGCGACGCTGGGCGACAAGCCGATCTGGAACGATTATCTGGCCGCTGCGGCCGGCTAGCCACCCCGCAGGACTCTATCCCCCTACCCTTCGAGACGCCGCGCAAGAGGCGCGGCTCCTCACCATGAAGGTTTAGCAACGCAGCAGCTTCAGCTCGGCTTGATCTGGGCGGCTTCCTGGGCCGCTGCCTGGCGTTCCATGTTCTGCCGATACAGGCTGACGAAATCGACGGGGTCGAGCATCAGCGGCGGGAAGCCGCCGTCGCGCACCGAGGTCGCGATGATCTCGCGCGCGAACGGGAACAACAGCCGCGGGCACTCGATCATGACCAGGGGATGCAGGTTTTCCTTCGGCACGTTGACGATCCGGAACACCCCGGCATAGACGAGCTCGAAGCTGAACATCAGCTTGCCCGTGGCTTCAGCCTTGCCCTCGATCGAGAGCGCGACTTCGTACTCGTTTTCGGCGAGGTTGTTGGCGCCGACATTGATCTGGATGTTGATCTGAGGTTGCTGTGCCTGGGGCGCCAGCGAAGCCGGCGCATTCGGATTTTCGAACGACAGGTCCTTGGTGTATTGCGCCAGCACGTTCAGCTGGGGTGGGGGGCCCGCCTCGGGAGGGGTGCCGTTACCGTTGGTCATCAAACTGTCTCCTGACGCAAAAAAGCCTGTGTCCGGGCGAGTGGCTAACATAGCCCCGCCGCCTTCCACAAGGACGAGCGCGCCAGCGCGACGGAAATCGGCTCGCGGTGGCGGCTTGCGGCCAAAGACGGAGGTTGCAGGGCGCGTCGAAAGATCGCGGAAACCCTATCCTAAATAATTGAAGATGCGCGATTTCCCCGCAGATGCAGGGTTTCCCCGATAGCCCAAACAGGCTACACTTCGCCGCATCCGGAGCACCCCATTGGCCGGGCCAGACTTCATGCCTACATCCTCCGTACGCAATCGATGATGTAGCCTCCGCTGCCTCCCTTCGAGGGAGCAGCTTGAGCGCCGGTCCGTTGCCGGCGTGAGAAGAAAGCGAAACGACGTGGATATTTATACGATCATCTTCCTGGCGTTGGCCGTTTTCATTTTCCTGCGGCTGCGGAACGTGCTCGGTCAGCGGACGGGCAGCGAACGCGCGCCGTTCGACCGCACGGCGCGCAACGCGGTGCAGGGTGCGCCGGACAACAATGTCGTGCCGATGCCGGGGAAAATCATCGACCAGGCCCCGCTTGCGCCGAGCGCCGACGTCGCGCCGCAGAACGATCGCTGGAAGGGTCTCGCCGAGGCCGGCAGCGCGCTGGCCCATGGCCTCGACGGCATCGCCGCGCAGGACTCGTCGTTCGATCCGCGCCACTTCCTGTCCGGCGCCCGCGGTGCCTATGAGATGATCGTACTGGCTTTTGCCAATGGCGACCGCCGTGCGCTGCGCGATCTGCTGTCGTCCGAGGTCTATGAGAGTTTTGAGGCCGTGATCCGCGATCGCGAGAAGCACGATCAGAAGACCGAAACGCGTTTTGTATCGATCGACAAGGCCGAACTGGTCGCCGCGGAAACGCGCGACCGCACGGGGCAGCTGACCGTGCGATTTGTTTCGCAGATGATCTCCGTCACCCGCGACAAGGCCGGCACCATCGTCGACGGCAATCCGGACAAGGTTGCCGACATCACCGACGTCTGGACCTTTGCGCGCGACATGACCTCACGCGATCCGAACTGGAAGCTGGTTGGCACGGGCAGCGGTCACTGAACCCGGACGTTTCAGGCGACACGCCGCCGCGCTCTGTGCGATCGCGGCGGTGCTGTCGCTGGTGACGTTGACCACGCTCAACGCACGCCGCTCGCATCACGCCGAGCCTGCCCCGCGGCACCTGCCGTATCCTCAACTCGACCTGCCGCTGGAAATCGCCGGCAGCCAGTATAGCCCGCTCGTCTGGTCCGATATTGCCGGCTGGAAGGAGGACGACCATCTCGCCGCCTTCCAGGCATTCCGTTCGAGCTGCAAGCCGATCACGGTGCAGCAGACCCCGCCTGCAACTCCGCCATCGACCACCCCCAAGGCGCTGGGCGCGTCGCTGCGCGAACCCTGCGAGGCGGCGCGCAATGCAAAGATTACCGACACGGACAAGGCGCGGGCGTTCTTTGAAGCGCATTTCGTGCCGGTAGAGATCTCGCGGCTCGGCGAAGGCGCAGGTTTTGTCACCGGGTATTACGAGCCGGTCATCGACGGCTCGCTGACACAGACCGACGTCTACAGCGTCCCGGTCTATCGCCGGCCCTCGAACCTGTTCGTCCGCGGCTACAGCCAGGACGCGCCCGATCTGCCGAACAAGGGCCCGGTGTACCGCAAGATCGGCCGCCGCAAGCTGGTGCCCTATTATGACCGGGCCCAGATCGAGGATGGTGCGATTGCCGGCCGCGGTCTCGAAATCTGCTGGCTCAAGAGCCAGACCGACCTCTTGTTTTCACAGATCCAGGGCTCGGCGCGGGTCAAGCTCGCGGACGGCTCGACGATCCGGATCAACTATGACGCACACAACGGCTATCCCTATACACCGGTTGGGCGCATCCTGATCGATCGCGGCATCATCCCGAAAGAGGAGATGTCGATGCAGCGCATCCGGGAGTGGATGGAACAGAATCCGGATGGCGCCAAAGAGTTACGCCGGCAGAACCGCGCCTATGTCTTCTTCCGGGTGGTTCATCTGTCCGACCAGGATGAGGCGGTCGGCGCGCAGGGCGTGCCGTTGACGCCGGGCCGATCGATCGCCGTCGACAAGACGCTGCACGTCTACGGCACGCCGTTCTTCATCGAAGGCGAACTCCCGATCGAGTCGGCACAGGCGAAGACGCCGTTCCATCGCCTGATGATCGCGCAGGATACTGGCTCAGCCATCACCGGGCCGGCGCGCGCAGATCTCTATTTCGGTGCGGGCGCGGATGCCGGAAAGGTGTCGGGCCGGCTCAAGCACAACATGCGCTTCGTGATGCTGGTGCCCAAAAGTCTCGACCCGCTGGCGCGCGGCCGCAAGATGCCGGTGCCGGACGCGCGACCATCCGAGAAGATCGCAAAACTGTTCCCGCAAACCGATCCCGCGACGGACCAGGCCAAGGATCAAGCCAAGGACCAGGGCCAGGCCAAGGACACTATGGTCGATACGAAGCCACAAATCGCGTCCGCAGCTGTTGCCGATCCCAAGCCGGCAAGCCCCGCGCCACAGGTCAAGAGTCCGAGCCCTGCGCCGCCCCCGGCGACCATTGCGCAGGCGACCGACACGCCTGCTGTGGCGATCCCGCTGCCGGCACCGCGGCCTCACATCGACGACGGGCGCTGGCACCCCCGTTACCTCAGGCGTTATTATCGCGACCGATGAAACGCATGACCCCATCCCCTCCGCCTGCATCGCGCAAGCGCGTGCTGAGCGAGGAAGAGCGCGCGCTCTGGGACGGCGTTGCCCGGCAGACCAAGCCGCTCCGAGGCAAATCGCGGCCCGCCAGGATGCATGGCGTCGAGGCGCCGGCGAGCGCGCCGCCGGGCAAGCCCGCCGCGCCGCCGCGGCCCATCGTTCCCGCTCATGCACCGAAGCCCGCCAAGCCCGCCGTGCCGCCACTGGCGCCGCTTGGGCGCCGCGAGCGCTCAAAACTGTCGCGTGGCAGAAGCGAGATCGATGCGCGGCTCGATCTGCACGGCATGACTCAGCTTCATGCCCATCACGCGCTGCTCGGTTTCCTGCAGCGCGCTCATCATGACGGCATGACCTTCGTGCTCGTCATCACCGGCAAGGGCACGATGAGCGGCGGCGAGTTCGAGCGCGGCGTGCTGCGGCGTCAGGTGCCGCACTGGCTGAGCCTGCCGGAATTCCGCGCGCTGGTGACGGGTTTTGAAGAAGCTCATATCGGCCACGGCGGTTCGGGCGCGCTCTATGTCCGGATCCGGCGCAGACGGTTATAGGTAATTCAGAACGGCCGCACGATCCCGACGCGGGGGATGAGTGTGACGATCCATCCGAAGATCGTCGTCTTGCGATCCTCTGCCGGGATCGGCGGTACAGGCCCGGTCTCCGGCAGTGTCTTGATCGCATGCAGGATCAGGAACATGCAGACCGCCCAGTTCGAGATCCAGCGCGAGTAGTCGAACACGATCAGGAACATGATGAGATAGCCGAGGCTGACGGCGGCCAGCGAGGCCATCACCATGCGCCGATGCCAATCATGCGCCAGCGCGCCGATCTGCTCGCGCATGGTGCGCCACAAGGGCGCATGCAGCCAGATCAGCAACGCGAATACCGGGACACCCAACAGGTTCGACGGCATCCGCGCCCAGGTGTCCTGAATCTCCTTCGCGAGCGGCTGGTACCAGATGTAGCTGAAACTCAGGAGGTCGGTGCGCGACGGATCGGCCATGCGGCTCTGCAGATAGCGCACGAACTCCGCTTCCGGGACCGGCATCGTGCCGTAAAACTGCGCGGCAAGAAAAAGCGCGCCGAGGCCGAGCAGTGCAGCGAGACCGATCGCGACGTTTTTCGGCGTGACGCCGACGACCAGGTAATGACGCAGCAGAACGATGACGGCGATGGTCGGTACATACATCAGGATATGGATGTGGTGGATCAGGATCAGCACGATCGAAAGCAGCGCCGCGAGCAGCACGAACAGGATCGAGCGTGCGGGGATGAGCAGCAGACAGATCGACAGCGCACAGCCATAGATGTCGAAGTGTCCGAGCGTGTGCATGAAATTCTTCAGGAAGAACGGCGATCCCGCCATGAAGACGAACAGCGGCGTGGTTTTTTCGCTGAAGCCAAAGGTGCGTCGAAACAGTTCGATGAACAGCGCCGACGTGGCGAGCCAGGCGGCGCCACCGAGCGCAAACACCAGCCATACCGGCACTCTTGCGGTGAACAGCGCGACCAGCGCGCCGATCAGCGCGCGCTTCAGGAAGCCGAAATGATAATCGACCAGCAGATGGATGTAGGGGACGTAGGGCGGCAGCGCGATCTTGTGCAGGAATACCCCGACCATCACGGCGGCGTTGACGACGAGCATCACACGCCAGGGGTCTTGCCATGCTCTCCTGGTCATCGGCAGCCCGAAACGCACGCGATGTCGTCCCGGCCTTGAGCCGGTACCCATAACCACCGATGTTGATCTTGAATCAAGGCCGGGGCCGCTATCTCTCTCGCCGATAAATGCCGGTGGCTATGGGTCCCCGCTTTCGCGGGGACGACCATCTGATAGATAGCGCAAAAGATCGCCGGCAAGAACTGGCTACAAAATGAACCGGCTGAGGTCGGCGTTCTTGGCGAGATCGCCGACATGTTTCTGCACATAGTCGGCATCGACCTGGACCGTCTCGCCGTTGCGGTCCGGGGCGGTGAAGGAGATCTCGTCGAGCACGCGTTCCATCACGGTCTGCAGGCGGCGTGCGCCGATGTTCTCGACCGTCGAATTGACCGCCACCGCGATGTCGGCGAGCGCATCGATGGCGCTGTCGGTGATGTCGAGCGTCACGCCTTCCGTCTTCATCAGCGCGACATATTGCTTGATCAGCGACGCCTCCGGCTCGGTCAGGATGCGGCGCATGTCGTCGCGGGTCAGCGCCTGCAGCTCGACCCGGATCGGCAGCCGGCCCTGCAGTTCCGGCAACAGGTCGGACGGCTTTGCAATGTGGAACGCGCCGGAGGCGATGAACAGGATGTGATCGGTCTTCACCGCCCCGTGCTTGGTCGACACCGTGGTGCCTTCGATCAACGGCAGCAAGTCGCGCTGCACGCCCTCGCGCGAGACGTCGCCGCCGACGCGACCATCGCGCACGCAGATCTTGTCGATCTCGTCCAGGAACACGATGCCATTGTTCTCGACCGCGCCGATCGCCTCCAGCACCAGCTGCTCATTGTCGAGCAGCTTGTCGGATTCCTCGTTGACCAGGATCTCGTGCGATCCCTCGACCGTCAGGCGGCGGGTTTTCGTCCGGCCGCCCAGCTTGCCAAAAATGTCGCCGATCGAGATAGCGCCCATCTGCGCACCGGGCATGCCTGGAATTTCGAACATCGGAAGCCCGCCGGAGGATTGCGTCTCGACCTCGATCTCCTTGTCGTTGAGTTCGCCGGCGCGCAGTTTTCGACGAAAACTGTCGCGCGTCGCGGTGCTGGCGTTGGCGCCGACCAGCGCATCGAGCACCCGCTCCTCGGCCGCGAGCTGGGCGCGCGCAGCGACGTCCTTGCGCTTGCGATCGCGCACCTGGGCGATCGCGACTTCGAGCAGATCGCGCACGATCTGCTCGACATCGCGGCCGACATAGCCGACCTCGGTGAACTTGGTCGCCTCGACCTTGAGGAACGGCGCGCCGGCGAGTTTTGCAAGACGCCGCGCAATTTCGGTCTTGCCGACCCCGGTCGGTCCGATCATCAAGATGTTTTTCGGCAGCACCTCCTCACGAAGGCCGCCGTTCAGCTGCAGCCGCCGCCAGCGATTGCGCAGCGCGATGGAGACGGCGCGCTTCGCGTCGGTCTGGCCGACGATGAAGCGATCGAGTTCGGAGACGATTTCACGGGGGGAGAAGTCTGTCATGGGCCTTAGCTAGGATTGGAACGCCCGGGGGGCAAGCTCGCACATTGTCTCACGCCGCATCAGGAGCGCCGGGCCGTCCGGCGTGTCTACCATGCGATCGCGCGCAAATCCCGCCTTCTCATAGGCGCGAATGGCGCGGATGTTGGCGGGGTCGGGGTCGGTCACCACGCACGGCGTTCCATCCGCGAGCAGAGCGTCGACGAACTGCCGGATGAACCTTGCGCCGTGATCACGGCCGATCATCTCGGGCTCGCCGATGAACTGGTCGATCCCGCGGCTCTGCGGCGGTTGCGCGCCAAACCCGCTATTCCAGGCGCCGAGCCTGTAGCACTGGATATAGCCGAACGGCCGGCCGCAGGTCGCGACGATGAACTGGTCCATGTCGGGATGATCGAGATCGCCGCGGACCAGATCGTGCTGCTCGCCCGGATCGCCCCACCAGCGCACGACCTCCGGCGTCCTGAGCCAGCCCGCGACCATTGGCAGGTGCTCATAAGTCATCGGATGGAAGACGTAGGTCGCCGCCATCGCTCAGCCGTTCGACAGGGCTTCGATGGTGACGTTGCGGTTGGTATAGACGCAGATGTCGGCGGCGATATCGAGCCCGCGGCGGACGATGGTCTCGGCGTCCTTGTCCGAATCGATCAGGGCCCGCGCGGCGGCCAGCGCGTAATTGCCGCCGGAGCCGATCCCCATGACGCCGCCTTCCGGCTCCAGCACGTCGCCCGTTCCGGTCAGGACCAGCGAGACCTCCTTGTCGGCGACGATCATCATCGCCTCCAGCCGCCGCAGATAACGGTCGGTCCGCCAGTCCTTGGCGAGTTCGACGGCGGCGCGCGTCAGCTGCCCCGGATATTGCTCGAGCTTGCTCTCCAGCCGCTCGAACAAGGTGAAGGCATCGGCGGTGGCGCCGGCAAAGCCGCCGATGACGTCGCCCTTGCCGAGTCTGCGGACCTTCTTGGCATTGGCCTTGATCACGGTCTGGCCGATCGAGACCTGACCGTCGCCCCCGATCACGACCTTGCCGCCCTTGCGGACCGTCAAAATGGTGGTGCCGTGCCAGACCGGCGGCTCGTTCTGCGTTACTTGCATGGGATACCCTCGTGTCGGGCCAGATTTAGGGGGTGGGGCGGATAGTTACAATCGCCCCAAGCGACCGGTGACCATGGACCTAAGTTCGGCTCCGGCGGGTCATCCCGCAGTGGCGAAGGCAGGGCCGGCCTGTTACAAGGGCCGCGATTTTACCACGGAAAGCCTGTTCAATTCATGCGCACCGCGACCATCAAGCGCAAGACCAAGGAAACCGACATCGAGGTAACGGTGAACCTCGATGGCTCGGGCGCGTCCGCGATCTCGACCGGGATCGGGTTCTTCGACCATATGCTGGACCTGCTCGCCCGCCATTCCCGGATCGACATGACGGTGAAGGCGGTCGGCGACCTGCATATCGACCATCACCACACGACCGAAGATGTCGGGATCGCGCTCGGCCAAGCGGTCCGGCAGGCGCTGGGCAACATGGCCGGCATCACGCGTTATGCCTCGGTCCACATGCCGATGGACGAGACGCTGACGCGCGTCGTGATCGACATTTCCGGCCGGCCCGTGCTGGTGTTCAAGGCCGACTTTCCGCGCGACAAGATCGGCGCGTTCGACACCGAGCTGGTGCGCGAATGGTTCAATGCGTTTGCGATGAACGCCGGCATCACCTTGCATGTCGAGACGCTGTACGGCGAGAACAGCCATCATATCGCCGAATCCTGCTTCAAGGGTCTGGCCCGCGCGCTGCGCGCCGCCGTGGCGATCGATCCGCGCGCTGCCGGCGAAGTGCCTTCGACCAAGGGTCAGCTTGGGGGCTGACTGTCCTTCATAAATTTTCTCCGACGAGAGACGCGATGCCGGTCTACACAGTCCATGCTCCCACGGCCAATGGTGGCGATATCCGCGCCGCCGACGGATTCATCTTTGTCCGGGATGGTTTTCATTTCTGGGCCGCGATTCTCGGCGTGATCTGGCTGGCCTGGCATCGGCTGTGGATCGCCACGATCGGCTGGATCCTGCTGATGACCGTGATCGATGTCGCGATGGTGCAGCTCCGCCTCGGTGCAGGCATGGTCTTCCTCGTCGATGCCCTGCTCGCCTTGCTGCTTGGATTCGAGGCGTCGAGCCTGCGACGCTGGAGCTACTCGCGTCGCAATTGGCGCCAGCTCGACATCGTGGTGGCCGATGATCTCGAGGCTGCGGAGCGGCGCTTCTTCGAGCGCTGGGGCATGCGACGGGCCGCAGGCTCCAGCCAGCCGCCGGTCGATCGTGGCGCGCCGCCGCCGGTGCGTGACAGAAGCGGTCAGTCCTTCGCCAATCCGCCGCCGCTGCCGGCCGGCGGCATCATCGGGTTGTTTCCGGAACCAGGAGGTCAGCGATGAGCGTTGCCATCATCGACTATGGTTCGGGCAACCTGCACTCCGCGGCCAAGGCTTTTGAGCGGGCGGCACGGAGCATGGAAAGTCCCGAACCGGTCGTGGTCACGCGCGACCCGGACACGGTGTATCGCGCCGACCGCATTGTACTGCCCGGTGTCGGCGCCTTTGCCGATTGCCGCAGAGGCCTCGATGCGGTCAATGGCATGGCCGACGCACTGACGGAGGCGGTCCGCAACAAGGCGCGGCCGTTTCTTGGCATCTGTGTCGGGATGCAGCTGATGGCGACCCGCGGCAAGGAGCATGTCATCACCGAGGGCCTCAACTGGATCGAGGGCGACGTCGTGAAGATCGCCCCTGAGGACGAAAACCTGAAGGTTCCGCACATGGGCTGGAATACGCTCGAGCTGGTGCAGGAGCACCCGGTGCTCGAGCGGCTGCCGCTCGGGCCGAAGGGCCGCCACGCCTATTTCGTGCACTCCTATCATCTCGATGCCGCCAACGAGGCCAATGTGCTGGCGCGGGCCGACTACGGCGGGCCGGTCACGGCGATCGTCGCCAGGGACACCGCTGTCGGCACCCAGTTTCACCCCGAGAAGAGCCAGCGTTTCGGGCTCGCGCTGATCTCGAATTTTTTGAAGTGGAAGCCGTGATCCTGTTTCCCGCCATCGACCTGAAGAACGGCCAATGCGTGCGGCTCGAACAGGGCGACATGGCGCGCGCGACCGTGTTCAATCTCGATCCGGCCGCGCAGGCCAGGAGTTTTGCTGCCCAGGGGTTTGAATATCTGCACGTCGTCGATCTCGACGGCGCCTTCGCCGGCAAGCCGATGAACGCGCATGCGGTCGAGGCGATGCTCAAAACCGTGACCATGCCGGTCCAGCTCGGCGGCGGCATCCGTGACCTCAAAACGGTCGAAGCCTGGCTCGGCAAGGGCGTTGCCCGGGTCATCATCGGCACCGCGGCGGTGCGCGATCCGGATTTCGTCAAGCGGGCCGCAAGAACGTTTCCCGGCCGCGTCGCGGTCGGGCTCGACGCGCGGGACGGCAAGGTTGCGGTCGAGGGCTGGGCCGAGACGTCGGAGATCACGGCACTCGACATCGCAAAACGGTTCGAGGACGCCGGCGTCGCCGCGATCATTTTTACCGACATCGCGCGCGACGGTTTGCTGAGGGGCCTCAACCTCGACGCCACCATCGCGCTGGCCGACCGCATCACCATCCCGGTGATTGCCTCGGGCGGGCTCGCCTCGATCGAGGATGTCAAGGCGATGCTGGCGCCGCAGGCGAAACGGCTCGCCGGCGCCATTGCCGGCCGTGCCCTTTACGACGGCCGGCTCGATCCGTCGGCGGCGCTGGCCCTGATCCGCAACGCGCGGGCGGCCGCATAAGGAGAGCCTTTGTGTTCAAGGTCCGTGTCATCCCCTGCCTCGACGTCAAGGACGGCCGAGTCGTCAAGGGCGTCAACTTCGTCGACCTGCGCGACGCCGGCGACCCCGTCGAAGCGGCGATCGCCTATGACGCCGCCGGCGCCGACGAGCTCTGCTTTCTCGACATCACCGCGACCCACGAAAACCGCGGCATCATGCTGGACGTGGTGCGGCGAACCGCGGAGGCCTGTTTCATGCCGCTGACGGTCGGCGGCGGGGTGCGAACGACGGATGACATCAAGACCCTGCTGCGCTATGGCGCCGACAAGGTCTCGATCAACAGCGCCGCCGTCAACCGCCGCGAATTCGTCAAGGAAGGCGCCGAAAAATTCGGCGAGCAGTGCATCGTGGTCGCGATCGATGCCAAGCGCGTCAGGCAGAACGGCCGGGACCGCTGGGAAATCTTTACTCACGGCGGCCGCAAGCCCACCGGGATCGACGCGATCGAATACGCCCAGGAAGTGGTCTCCCTCGGGGCCGGCGAGATTCTCCTGACCTCGATGGACCGAGACGGCACCAAGCAGGGCTTTGACCTGCCGCTGACCCGGTCCATTGCGGACAGCGTGCCCGTCCCTGTGGTTGCATCAGGTGGCGTCGGCAACCTCGATCACATGGTGGACGGCATCCGTGAGGGTCACGCCACCGCCGTGCTGGCCGCATCGATCTTCCATTTCGGAGAATTTACCATCCGGCAAGCCAAGGACCACATGGCGCGCGCCGGTTTGGCCGTGCGGCTCGATCCCTGACGACATCCTTGACGACTCCTGGTCACAAAACTGCTAAATCTTGGACCATTCTGATGCCGGATGCCCCGGCGCCTTGCCTGGTCCGAGTTGATGCCGCGTTTCACCGTCCACGATCTGGCTGCCACCATCGATGCCCGCGCTGCCTCGGGCGGCGAGGCCTCCTATACCCGCAAGCTGCTGGACAAGGGCACCGAACATTGTGCCAAAAAATTAGGCGAGGAAGCCGTCGAGACGGTGATCGCTTCACTGGGAAATGATCGCGATCATCTTATCGCGGAGAGCGCCGACCTCATATTTCATCTGCTGGTGCTGCTGAAATCGAAGGGCGTCAGCCTTCAGGAGGTGGAGGCTGCGCTCGGCAAGCGCACCGGGATGTCGGGCCTGGAGGAGAAGGCCTCGCGCAAGAGCGGCTAGCGGACACGTTCGGGGAAACAACAAGGCGGCGTCATGGATATCAGGGCCAGAGACCAGCAATACAATCCCTACCGCATCTTCACGCGTGAACAGTGGGCGGGGCTCCGTGACGATACGCCGATGACGCTGGAGCCGGGGGAGTTCGATCGGTTGCGTTCGCTGCATGACCGCCTCGACCTCAATGAGGTCGAGGAGATCTATCTGCCGCTGTCACGGCTCCTGTCGATCTATGTCGATTCGACCCAGCGGCTGTTTTATGCGCAGCGTCAGTTCCTCGGCATCCGCGACCGCAAGATGCCCTACATCATCGGCATCGCAGGCTCGGTTGCGGGCGGCAAATCCACCACCGCGCGTGTGCTGCAGGCGCTGCTCGCCCGCTGGTCGCCGCGGCCCAAGGTCGATCTGGTGACGACCGATGGCTTCCTGCATCGAAACGCGGTGCTCGAACGGTTGGGATTGATACAGAAGAAGGGCTTTCCGGCGAGCTACGACCTGCCGTTGCTGCTGTCGTTCCTCAGCGACATCAAGTCGGGACGGAGGGGCGTCCGCGCGCCGGTCTATTCGCATTTGAGCTGGGACATCGTTCCGAATCAATGGCAGGAGGTCGACCAGCCGGACATCCTGATCGTCGAGGGTGTCAACGTGCTGCAGACCGGGCCGCTGCCGCGCGACGGCCAGGCGGTGCCGGTCGTCTCCGACTTCTTCGATTTCTCCGTCTATATCGACGCCGAAGAGCCGGTGCTGCGGGAGTGGTATGTGAAGCGCTGGCTGACGCTCCGCGACACCGCTTTCCACGATCCGCGGTCCTACTTCCATCGTTATGCACCGCTGTCGGACGAAGAGGCGATTGCCACCGCGACCGCGATCTGGGAGCGCACCAACCTCGCCAATCTCGAGGAGAACATCCTGCCGACCCGCCCGCGCGCGACGCTGATCCTGAAGAAGGGCGCCGATCACGTCATCGAATCGGTGGCGCTGCGGCGGCTGTAGAACTCAAGTCATTGCGAGGCGCCATGGCGCCGAAGCAATCCAGGCTTTCCCCGTGGAGGATTCTGGATTGCTGCGCTTCGCTCGCAATGACGCGTGATAGAGCCCTGCCCTTACGCCGCAAGCTTCTGCGCAGCCGTCAGTCCCGCAAGCGCTTCCGCAAGCTTGTCGCGATCGAGCGGCTTGACCAGGAAGCCGTCCATGCCTGCCCCGAAACAGGCCTCGCGATCCTCGCTCAGGGTATTGGCGGTGAGCGCGAGGATCGGCGTGCGGCGGCCCGGCTGGTCCGCCTCGCAGGAACGGATGCGCTTTGCGACCTCGATGCCGTCGAGCTGCGGCATCTGGATGTCCATCAGCACGAGATCGTAGGGCGTGTCCGCCGTCCGGGCGGCAAGCCAGGAGTCGAGCGCGGCCTCGCCATTGGTCGCGATGACAGTGCGATGGCCAAGGCGTGTCAGCAGTGCGCGTATCAGCAGCGCGTTGATCTCGTTGTCTTCCGCGACCAGGACGGAGAGGCCGTCTGCGGCCGATGGCGGTTTCTCGACCGGCTCCGTTGCGGGGACGTCGGCGGCGAGACCGGGCGCAGCGATTTCCGGCGGCGCCGAAAGTCGCGCGGCCAGCGACGCGGCCCGCAGCGGCCTGATCAGATAGCCGGTCAGCGCCGCGCACGGTCTTAGCTCCTGCCGGGTCGTCGGCGTGAACAGGACGATGCGATGCGTCGCGTGACGCTGTGCCGCCTCGCTCAGGGTCTTGACGAGATCCGCGCCCAGCGCCTGATCGATCAGCAGCGCGTGCCAGGAACGCTCGGGCAGCAGCGCCAACGCCACGTCGGGATCGGTGACGGTGCAGGTCTGCCCGCCCCAGTGCTGCAGCCGGCGGGCGACCAGGGAGGACTCGATGCTGTCGGGCGTGACCAGAAGAATCGATTGGCCGCCGAGATCGGGGACGTCATACGGCTTTTCACCGGCGCCGGCGGCCTTGAGCGGCAGCGACACCTCGAAGGTCGAGCCGCGGCCCGGCTCGCTGTCGAGGCTGATGCGGCCGCTCATGCGGCGGATGATGCGTTCGGAAATGCTGAGGCCGAGCCCGGTGCCGCCATAGTTGCGGGCGATCCGCTCGTCGGCCTGCTCGAATTCCCGAAAGATTCGCGCCTGCGCTTCCGGTGCGATCCCGATGCCGGTGTCGCGAACCAGAAAACTGATCTCGTTCGGCCAGATGCCCGGCTCGACGATCAGCGCCACGCCGCCGGTTTCAGTGAATTTGATCGCATTACCGCACAGATTGAGCAGGACCTGGCGCAGCCGCGCGGCATCGCCAACGACCTCTGCCGGCAGGCGATCGTCGACATAGGTCGCGATCTCCAGCTTCTTGGCCTGGGCCCGCGGCGCCAGCAGTTCGGCAATGTCCTCGATCAGCGGGACGAGCGCAAACCGGCGCAGCTCCAGGTCGATCTTGCCGGCCTCGATCTTGGAATAGTCCAAGAGCTCCTCGATCAACGCCAGCAGCGCATCGCCCGATGTCTTCACCGCCTTCGCATAGGTCGCCTGCTCCGGCGTCAGCGCGGTGTCCAGGAGAAGACCGCTCATGCCGATGATGCCGTTCAGCGGCGTGCGGATCTCGTGGCTCGCCATTGCGAGGAAGCGGGACTTTGCGCGGTTGGCGGCGTCGGCCTGGTCGCGTGCCTCGCCGAGCGCCCGCTCGGTCTCGGTGCGGTCGGTGACGTCGCGGCCGACGCATTGCAGTTCAGCGGGCCGGCCGGCGTCGGCACGGATCAAGGCCTCACGCCAGCCGATCCAGCGTGGACCGAGCGCGCTTGCGATTTTCTGGTCGTGGACCTTCGTGCCGCTCGGTTCGATCGCGGCATCGCCCTGCTCGAGGATCTCGAAGCTGAAGTGGCTGCCGATCAGCGCCTCGCGCGGCTGTTCGGCCATCTCACAATAGGCGTCGTTGACAAAAGTGATCGTTCCCTCGGCGTCCCGCATCACGATCAGGTCGCCCTGCGATTCGAACAGGCTGCGCGCCCGCTGCTCGGCTTCCTGCAGCTCCCAGTTGCGATCTGCGAGCGCCTCGTTGTGCATCACCACCTTGCGAAATTTTCTCCGCAGCCAGCGCTGCCGCACGCTCATGGTTGCGAGCGCGACGCAGGCGAGCGCAAACAGGAAGCTGACGCCGATCGCAAAACTGTGGGGGTCATAGCCCGAGTTCTTCGACATGCTGCCCACGATGAAGCCGTAGGCGCCGCCGAAGGCGGCCGAGAACACCATGAACGAGCGAACGACGTAGATGATCCGCGAATGCCGGCGCGCGAAGCGGCGCAGCCACAATTTGATCCGGAAACCTCGTCCCATCGCCGATGACCTCTCGCAGAGATTGCGCGATCGCCTCGCGCGATGACCATGTGGGTTATGATCTTGCAAAGTGTTTGAAGACGGATGCCGCCCCGAGGCGCGATGCAATCAGGGTTAGCGAGCCGTTAAGACGCAGCCTCAGAAAGAGGCCTCGGCCAGATGCGGCTCCGCGCGATGGGCACCGACGATCAGCGCCGCGGCCTCATGCACGGAGAAGCGCCTGGAGTCGACGAAGATGCGGAAATCGGCCGGTCCGTCGCGGGTCAGGTAGATCACCGGCGCGCCGCGCGGGCTGTCGTTGGAGATCGCGACGAACCGCGTCGCCTGCGTTGCCGCGCAGGCGCCGTCATCGGTCTCGGCCGCATCGTCCACGACGGCAAGGTCCGCGGTCTCGGGACGATCCGTCAGCGCCACCCGCACGCTGGCGCGCCTCGGATCATCGGTGAAGCTGACATGAAAGTCGGCATGATCGGGATTTTCCGCGATCTGCAGCGTGCCGGCGTCGATGCTGATGCAGGGGCGGGGCGCGGGCGCCAGTTCGAAGCGTGCCAGGATTGCGGCGCCGATCAGGGGGACGACGGAGACCAAGACCTTGAAACGCAACATGACACGCACCCCACTCGACAAGGCGCCGGCGAAAAGCCGGGCCTTATGGTTTGCGGAGCGTAAAGAAAACTCGTTACCGGTAGGTTGATGGATACCGCGACAGTCACGCCGCGTGGCGGACGTCCTCGGCGAGTGCGCGGTAGGACAGCGCCTCGGCCAGATGCAACCGGCCGACTTTTTCCGCGTGGTCGAGGTCGGCGAGCGTGCGGGCCACCCGCAGCACGCGGTGATAGCCGCGCGCCGAGAGGCGCATGGTCTCGGCGGCATCGCGGAGCAGCTTCTGGCCCTGCGCGTCCGGTTTTGCGATCTCGTCCAGCAAAGCGGCGGGAGCTTCGGCGTTGGTGCGGATCTGCGGCAGGCCGGCCGCGGCATAGCGCGCGACCTGGATCTCGCGTGCGGCTGCGACGCGTGCGGCGACTTCAGCCGATCCCTCCGACGGCGGCGGCAGGATCAGGTCGGCGGCGGTGACCGCCGGCACCTCGATGCGCAGGTCGATGCGATCCATCAATGGGCCCGAGATTCGCATCTGATAGTCGGACGTGCAGCGGTCGATGCGTCCGCGCTTGCAGGTATAGCCTACCTCGAAGGCATGGCCGCAGCGGCACGGGTTCATCGCCGCGACCAGCATGAAGCGCGCCGGATAGGTGACGCGGTGATTGGCACGGGACACCGACACTTCGCCGTTTTCGAGCGGCTGGCGCAGCGAATCCAGCACGCGCGGGTCGAACTCCGGCAGTTCGTCGAGGAACAGCACGCCCTGATGCGCGAGTGAAATCTCGCCCGGCTTGGCGCGGACGCCGCCGCCGGTCAGCGCCGCCATGCTGGCCGAATGATGCGGGCTGCGGAACGGCCGCCGCGACGTCAAGGCGCCGCCCTCGATTTCGCCGGCGACGGAAGCGATCATGGAGACTTCCAGGAGCTCGCCGGGTGACAGCGGCGGCAGGATCGACGGCAGCCGCGCTGCCAGCATCGACTTGCCGGCGCCGGGCGCGCCGACCATCAGGAGGTGATGGCCGCCGGCCGCCGCGATTTCCAGCGCGCGCTTGGCGCTCTCCTGGCCCTTGATGTCGCGCAGATCGTGCGGCGAGGCTTCCGCCGTGCGCACTTTTGGCTGCGGGCGCGACAGCACCTGCGTACCCTTGAAATGGTTGGCGATCTGGATCAGCGAACTCGCGGCGATGATCTGGATGTCCGGGCTTGCCCACGCCGCCTCCGCGCCGCAGGCGGCCGGACAGATCAGCCCCTCCTCGCGCGCATTGGCGCCGATCGCCGCCGGCAGCACGCCCGCGACCGGCGCGATCGAGCCGTCGAGGCCAAGCTCGCCGAGCACGGTGAAGCCTGACAGCGCGTCGGCCGGAATGGCGCCGATCGCGGCCATCAGGCCGAGCGCGATCGGCAGGTCATAATGGCTGCCTTCCTTCGGCAGGTCTGCGGGCGCGAGATTGACGATGATGCGGCGCGCCGGCAGCGCCAGCCCCGAGGCGATCAGCGCCGAGCGAACCCGCTCCCGCGCCTCGGAGACCGCCTTGTCGGCGAGCCCCACGACCTGAAAGGCCGGCAGCCCCGGCGCGACCTGGACCTGCACGTCGACCGCGCGAGCCTCGATCCCCTCAAAGGCAACCGTCGAAACCCGCTGGACCATGCCACCCCCTCTTTCGACCCAAGGTAGCGGAAGAGGCTGCGGCGTGCAAGAACATTACAAGAACAATCTCGATGCGGCTTCCCATACCCGTTTCCCGCAGATTTCAGCGATACACGTCAGAATTGACGTCCACGACCCCCGCACCAAACAGTGCTCGTAGGTCGCGGCATGGATTGCATCCGCAGCGTCATTCGTCATTGCAGCCAACAAAAGAACTATTTTAGGCTGTGAAGCGCGGACCATTATTGCGTGCGATCGCATTGCCGAGGGCAGTTCGATTCCGGCGCGGCGATGGGCAGGGGCACCGCCAAGTCAACCGGGAGGGGGGAGTGCCGGATCAAAGCAATGGGAAGCTGACGACTCGCGAACAGGTCGCCCTTGGTGTGATCATCTTCTGCGGGGTCGGCATCGTCATCACAGTCGTGAGCGCGATCTGGGCCGGGACATACGCCAGCAGCCTCGACAATCGATACGTCATCCTGATGGTTTTCAGTGCCTTGATCCCGCTGTTCGGTACCTGCGCGGGTGCCGCGATTGCGTTTTACTTCTTGCATGAAAGCTCCACTGCGGCCGCCAACGCGACCCGGGAGTTCATGAGCCAGCTGGGAGATGACCGACTTCGCACGATCGCCATCGGCGACGTGGGGACACCTTTGATCGAGGCCATAACCGTTGCGGCGGGCCAGGAAGCGACCATTCCGTTCGCCGATGTCAAGGCCAAGCTCAGCGGTGGGGTTTCGCGGATACCGGTGTGGGATGCGAACATGGTGGTCAGGTATGTCATCCACGAGAGCATGATCTACAAATACTGGGCAGAGAAGCCGGCGGTTCCCGTCAATCCGACCTTGAACGATTTCCTTCATTTCGCCGTTCAAGGCCGGTCGATGCGCAACATCGTGTCGGCGATCGCCTGGGCGCCGCAAAACGAGACGCTCGCGCTCGCCAGGCAGAGAATGACGTCGGTCTCGGATTGCCAGGACGTTTTCGTCACTGCCGGTGGTCTACAGAACCAGCCGGTTCTGCGATGGATCACCGATACCGATATCGCGAAAGCCAGACCGTAGCCGAATTCCAGTCGCGTCGCCGAGACGACGCCGCCATTGATCGCGTCACAGTGCTCCTCAATTGAATGGGTCGGCTTTCATGGGATGGTTTGTGCTCGCGGCGATCCTGGGATTTGCGGCGCCCAAGGCTTGGCGAACGCTCGGGCCGGCCGGGCGCCGTCGCATGGCAATCGCCGGAGTCACCATCCTCGGCGCTGCGATCATCACGATCGGCCCGTGGCTGCTGTTCCGGGCGTCTTCCAACCCCGCATCTCTGTCAGTCGGTTGGATCAACGATCCTGCATTCACACGGGTCGTTTTGGGACTGATATTGGGAGCTGGCGCGGACTACGTCAGTCGTGAACGGCAGCCGCCTGCTGGCCAAGCAAGCGATCAGCCCTCGCCAGCCGGCGATCAAAAGCCGCCGGCCGCCGTGTCACTGTCGCTCGCCGCTGGCATCGTGGCGTTGGCTGCCGTCGCGCCCCACCTCGACGACTGGTTGGCGCATCTGTCCGGATTCAAGACATCGCTGATCGAGATTCAGCTGACCAACCTGTCGTCGACGAGCAAGGCCATCGAGCCCATTCAGCGACAAGGGTTCAATCGAGACGTCGTCCTGCAGACGTTGGTCAACTACGATGAATTGATCGAGAATGATATTCAGTTCATCAAGCAGTTCGAGTTCGAGGACATCGAGGATCAGAAAAACCGTGGGTACGACCCGAAGTTGGAGGAGAAGAAAAAGAAACGGGAGGGACAGCTTGAGCAGCTTGAGCGCCTTCAGCGCTATTTCAAGCGGACGGTTTCACCTGCTGCGCGTTGCTTCAAGGCCGCAATCGATGGGGGTCTTAGCATACCAGCCGCCCGATCCCGTCTTCGTGATCTTGCCGGGGACCTGACACAGCTCATCAAGCTGGAAGCGGAGGAAAAAAGAAAGCCTGGAACCTCCAAGTCCGGAGCCATCGTGGGTAGTCATCAAAAGCTTATCAACGGGTTGGGGAAGGCAACGGACGAAATCGTGGATTTTGTTGACCCGGCCAATCAAGCAGATTGTCATCCCAAGATAGACGTCGCGTCAGCTTTACTCTCGACCGAGTATGAAGATATCCCACATCTCGACGTCGCCAGGGCTTTGCTGCTGATCTTCGTCGACCAGGATAATTTGGGCCGAAAGGTGCTTCGCGAGGCCGCCAGCAAGGAATTCAAGGATTTCACCACCCCGCGCCTTCTCGCAGCTCTGATGTTCTTTCGCGGTGACAGCATGACGCAATATTACGACATGCTCGAGGAAATAAGAAAGCTGGCGCGGGAGCGGTTGGAGATCATAAAGCGCGTCAATGAGAAGAAGTGCAGTCTGTGCGACAGGGAATACTGGGCAAAGAAATTGACGAAGTGGGCGCAAAGGGCCGAGGAAATTGCGCTGAACAACATTGCATACGGCATCGCCGTCGACGTCACCGAACGCCGCATCGGAGCCGTCGATATGCTGCCGATCGCGGAAAATTGCGTCGAGGCTCTCAAGAAGGCGGATGACACCGCCGAAGACGATTCAGCTCTTGATACGATCGCGTTTGTGACGATTGTCGCCGAGGCTCAGCGCGCAAAGACAACCAGCATCGACAAAGCCAAGATCAGCGAGGCCATCAACCTTCTCAGAAGGGCAGCCGCGCGCGACGAAGAAGCGCTTTCGTCCGAAAGCGCAAAAGGTGAAGATGTTGATTACTCGGGTCTGAAATCGATCCAGGCACACCTTGCTTCCGCAAGAGGTCTCTTGGAGTAAGCAAGCAGGTCGCCGACTACACGCAGCACTTGGTCGAGGGGCTGGCGAGCACTTCGGTCGTGCCGAGCGTTTGGGACAAGAAAATCGCCAATCCCGCGGCGAGAAGAAGGGTCAATGCCAAGCGCATGGGCTCTCTCCGGATATCGAGCTTGCGACGGATAAACGATTCCGGATGAACATGAGATGACGGGCGGCTCATGACAAGTCTGAAATGGCCGAATGTCCGCTTTAAATTCCGGTAACACAGGGAACAGCGAGGGGCTTGGCACCCGACGCTGCACCAGCGCTATTGCGGGCGAACCGGCCTACTTGGCAGCCCGCTTCGCCTCGATCACGTCCCAGATCCTGGCGGCGATGTCCGGCCCGCCGAGCCGGGCGACGGCGCGGATGCCGGTCGGGGAGGTCACGTTGATCTCGGTGAGAAAGCCGTCGATCACGTCGATGCCGACGAACAGCAGGCCCTCGGCGCGCAGCGCTGGTCCAAGCGTCTTGCAGATCTCCTGCTCGCGCGGCGACAGCTCGGTCGCCTGCGCAGCACCGCCGCGCACCATGTTGGAGCGCAGGTCGTCGGGCGCCGGCACGCGGTTGACCGCGCCGGCAAACTCGCCGTCGACCAGGATGATGCGCTTGTCGCCATGCTTCACCTCGGGAAGGAAGCGCTGGATCACCCAGGGCTCCTTGAAGGTCACGGAAAACATGTCGTAGAGCGAGCCGAAGTTCATGTCCTGGGGCATGACGCGGAACACCGCCGCGCCGCCATGGCCGTGCAGCGGTTTCATCACCACGGCGCCATGTTCATCGCGAAAGGCGTTGATCTCGTCGAGGTCGCGCGAGATCAGGGTCGGCGGCATCAGTTTTGGGAAATTCATCACGAACAGCTTTTCCGGCGCATTGCGCACGCTGGCCGGATTGTTCACGACCAGGGTTTTCGGATGGACGCGCTCCAAAAAATGCGTCGAGGTGATGTAGGCGAGGTCGAACGGCGGGTCCTGGCGCAGCAGCACGACGTCGAAGGACGAGATCGCGGTCCGCTTCGGCTCGCCAAGCGTAAAATGGTCGCCGACCTCGTCGCGCACGGCGAGCGACTGCACCGGGGCCATCAGCTCCTCGCCGCGCAAGGATAGCTTGTCGGGCGTGAAGTAGGACAGGCCGTGGCCGCGCTTCTGGGCCTCCAGTAGCAGTGCAAAGGTCGAATCGCCGCGGATGTTGATGCGCGCGATGGGATCCATCTGGACGGCGACGTTCAATGTCATGGGCAGGTCCGGCTTGCTGGAGGGAATTGGTCGTCAGGAACTGGCGTCGAAGGCCGCCAACAGATGGCGTGGCAGGGACCGCGGCGCAATCAGGATGGCGTCAAACCTCAAGTCGAATTCCGCATGTTCGGGATGGGCGACCAGCCAGGCCTGCGCGGCATTGATGATCCGCAGCTGCTGGCGCGGCGTCACCGCGAAGGCCGCCTCATCGAGGGTGGCGCGCGCCTTGACCTCGACGAAGGCGAGCAGGCCCCGGCGTCGTGCGACCAGGTCGATCTCGCCATGGGGCGTGCGAAAGCGCCGGGCGAGGATGCGGTAGCCCTTGGCCATCAGGTAAGCCGCGGCCCGGCTCTCGGCGGAAAGCCCGGTCCGGAACGCGGCGACCCGCTCCGGGGCGGCCGGCTTGTCCGGCGATGCGGTGCCTTCATCCCTGGCCATCGCCGTCTTCCGCGACCGTCTGCGTCGATGTTTCCCGGGCGAGCTCCAGCGCCCGCGCATAGACCTCGCGGCGTGGCCGGCCCGACAGTTCGACGGCGTGCGCGACCGCATCCTTGACGCTGGAGCGCGCGAGTTCTTCGCGCAGCAGCGCATCCAGGGCATCCCCCGTCATCGCGCCGGCATCCGCCGCCGGCGGACCGACCACCACCACGAACTCGCCGCGCGTTTCGAGCTGACCGGCGTTCGCCGCCAGCTCGACGAGCGGCCCGCGCAAAATCTCCTCGTGCAGCTTGGTCAGCTCGCGGCAGATCGCCGCACCCCTGCCTCCCATGATGTCAGCGAGATCGGCCAGGCTCTCGCCGACCCGGTTGCCCGATTCGAACAGCACGAGCGTCGCGTCGATGCCCGCGAGTTCCTTCAGGCGCGCCCGCCGCGCGGCGCGCTTCGGCGGCAAAAAGCCCTCGAAGAAGAACCGGTCCGTGGGAAGTGCCGCGACCGACAGCGCCGTCAGCACAGAGGATGGCCCCGGCAGCGCGGCGACGGGCAAGCCCGCCGCGCAAGCCTCGCGCACCAGCTTGAAGCCGGGATCTGATATCAGCGGGGTTCCAGCGTCCGACACCAGCGCGACGGAACCCCCGTCACCCAGGATTTTCAGGATTCGCGGCCGGGCCGCCTCGGCATTGTGCTCATGATACGCCGTCAATGGCGTGGAAATCGCATAACGCTCGGTCAGCCGGCGGGTGATGCGGGTGTCCTCGCAGGCGATGAGATCGACCCCCGCGAGAGTCTGCAGCGCGCGCAGCGTGATGTCGCCGAGATGGCCGATCGGTGTTGCGACCAGGAACAGCCCGGCCGTTGCCTTCGGTGCGGCAAGGATGCAACCATCGACCGAAAAGGTGCGCAGAGAGCCGGCTGGGAGCTGAGTCGTATTTATCGAGGCGGGTTTTGCGCGCATAATGATATATCTTAGGGGGTAGCGGGCTCGGGCGCCACAAGGAGCGCCATCCGCGTGCGGCCGTTCACGCGGCGTACAACGGAGACGGGCCAAGATGGCATATGGACCGGGACGGGCAGGTAAAACTGCGGTCGGCGAGGCCAAGACCCTTTTGATTTAGTATGCGTAATCGCTGACACATGAACCGTCCCGAAGCTGGGGCTCACGAGTTCCGGTCGATTGGGGCCGGCCGAAGTGAAGAGATGCAATGCCGGGTGCGCGCAATCCGAACTCACCATTATCAGGCCGACCACCGTCTGCCGTGACCCGGCGAACGGCGCTCGGACTTGCGCTCGGCGCGCCCCTGCTGTCGGCCTGCTCCAGCGTCCAGCAGACGTTCAGCCAAGTCCCGAATCCCTTCAGTTCGCAGGCGCAGGCGCCGGCCGGACCACAGGAACAGCCGGCGGTCGCTGGCACCGGCCAGGTCAAGGTCGGGCTGATCCTGCCGGTTTCTGCCGCGGGCAATGCCGGCGTCGCCGCACAATCGATGCGCAACGCCGCCGAAATGGCGCTGGCCGAGTTCCAGAACCCGAACATCCAGCTCCTGATCAAGGACGATGGCGGCAGTCCCCAAGGCGCCCAGCAGGGCGCGCAGCAGGCGCTGGACGAGGGCGCCGAGATCATTCTCGGTCCCCTGTTTGCCGCCGCGGTGCCGGCCACTGCCCAGGTGGCGCGGACCCGCAGCGTGTCGGTGATCGCCTTCTCCACCGATTCCAGCGTCGCCGGTCGCGGCGTCTATCTCCTGAGCTTCCTGCCGGAGTCCGACGTCAACCGGATCGTCGAGTACTCGGCGAGCATCGGCAAGAAATCCTTTGCCGCGCTGCTGCCGGACAATGCCTATGGCAACGTCGTGGAAGCCGCCTTCAAGCCGGCGGTGGCCCGGCGCGGCGGGCGGATCGTGGCGTTCGAGAAATACGGTGCCGATCGGGCGACGCCGGCGCGCACGGTCGCCCAGGCGCTCGGGCAGGCGGATGCGCTTCTGATTGCCGACGACGGCGATTCGGTCGTGGCGACGGCCGACGCGCTGACCGCGGCCGGCGCCAACCTGCGCAACATCCAGCTGCTTGGAACCGGGCTGTGGGACAATCCGCGGGTGGCCGCGAGCCCCGCGCTGCAGGGCGGTCTCTACGCGGCGCCGGACCCTGCCGGCTTCCGGGGGTTTTCGGCCCGCTATCGCACCAAGTTTGGCGGCGAGCCGGTGCGAACCGCGACACTCGCCTATGACGCGGTCGCCCTGGTCGCGGCGCTGGCAAGGAACCCGGGCCAGAAATTCTCGCCGGACCAGCTCGCCAGCGCCTCCGGCTTTGCCGGCATCGACGGGCTGTTCCGCTTCCGCTCCGACGGCACCAATGAGCGCGGGCTCGCGGTGATGCGGGTCGCCTCCGGCGGTAGCCAGGCGGTGGCTGGTTCGCCGAAGAGCTTTACTGCCTCGTGAGGGTCACGCGGCCAGATCCGCGACGACGGCGTCGAGCACGGGAAAGCCTGACTGTGTGACGCGGAGCCGGCCGTCGGCTTCGACCGCGATTGCGCCTTCGTCGCGGAGCAGCGCGATCCGGTTGGGGTCTAATCTGCGACCGGCGAGCGCGGCGTAGCGGGTGGGGTCGATTCCTTCAGCCAGTCGCAGGCCCATCAGCAAAAACTCGTCGGCGCGCTCTTCGCTGCTCAGGACATCGTCGGTCACAACGCCGTGGCCTGACGCCTCCACCCGCATCAGCCAGCTTTCCGGGCGCCGATCGGTCGCGGTCGCGTGCCGGACGCCGTCGAGATCGAGGCGGCCATGCGCGCCCGGTCCGATGCCGGCATATTCCTGGCCGCGCCAGTAGACGAGATTGTGCCGGCACTCGGCGCCGGGGCGGGCGTGGTTGGAAATCTCATAGGCCGGCAGGCCGTGGCGGCCGCAGACCTCCTGGGTGACGTCGTAGAGCGCGCGCGCCAGGCCTTCATTGGGTGTCGGCAATTTGCCGGCGGCATGGAGGCCGAAGAACGGCGTCCCCTCCTCGATCGTCAGCTGGTACAGCGACAGGTGCTCGGCCGCCTCGATGATCGCGAGCTGCAATTCATCGGCCCAGCGCTCAGGCGTCTGGTCCGGACGGGCATAGATCAGGTCGAAGGAATAGCGGTCGAAAGCGCGGCGCGCGATCGCGACCGCATCGAGTGCTTCCCTGGCGCTGTGCAGCCGCCCCAGCATTTTCAGCGAGCCATCGTCGAGCGCCTGCACCCCGAGCGAGACGCGGTTCACGCCGGCTGCGCGATAGCCGGCAAACCGGGTTGCTTCCACGCTGGTCGGATTGGCTTCGAGCGTGACCTCGACATCGCCAGAACAGCGCCAATGCGCTCCGATCGCGTCCAGGATCGCACCGACAGTTTCGGGCTGCATCAGCGATGGCGTACCGCCGCCGAGAAAGATCGACGTGACGTCGCGTGGCCCGGTGCGTGCGGCGGTGACCTCGATCTCCCGGGCGAAGGCGCGGGCGAACCGCGTCTCGTCGACCGCGGCGTGGCGGACATGGCTGTTGAAGTCGCAATAGGGACATTTCGACAGACAGAACGGCCAGTGCACATAGACGCCGAACGCGGATTGGTCTGCGCGAACGCTAGTCAAGGCAGATCTCCGCGAGCTTGACGAAGGCGCGGGCGCGGTGCGACAGGCCGAGACCAAGCGGCGGCAGGCCGTGCTTCTCGATGCTGGTCATCTCGCCAAAGCTGCGCTCAAAACCGTCGGGCAGGAACATCGGATCATAGCCAAAGCCGTTGCTGCCCCGTGGCGGCCAGACCAGCGTTCCATCGGTCCGGGCTTCGACCTCCTCGAGGTGCCCGTCGGGCCAGGCGACGCAGAGCGCGGAAACGAAATGCGCCTTGCGCTGGTCGGCCGTGGTGGCGCCGCGCTCCTGGAGCAGCCGCTCGATTCGCGCCATGGCGACCGAAAAATCCTTGGTCGGCCCCGCCCATCGCGCCGAAAAAATCCCGGGCGCGCCGCCAAGCGCATCGACCACGATGCCGGAATCATCGGCGAAAGACGGCAGCCCTGCCGCATTCGCCGCGGCGACCGCCTTGAGGCGGGCATTGGCATGAAACGTCGAGCCGGTCTCTTCAGGTTCCGGCAAGCCAAGCTCGCCGGCCGAGACCGCTTCGACGCCATGCGGAGCCAGCAGCTCGCGCATCTCGGCGAGCTTGCCGGGATTGTGGGTGGCGATCACGAGCCTGCCCGCGATCCGCCGATGCTGCCCGAGACCGCTATTGGATGCCGCGTCGGTCACGCCACCGCCATCTTCTGCAAGTCGACCAGCCGCGCCACGCCCTTGCGCGCCAGCGCCATCAACGCCAGGAACTCGGCTTCCGTGAATGGCGTCTTCTCCGCCGTGCCCTGGACCTCGACGATCCGGCCGTCGCCGGTCATGACGAAATTGGCGTCGGTCTCGGCTTCCGAATCCTCGGCATAGTCGAGATCGAGCACCGGCGTCCCGTTATAGATGCCGCAGGAGACCGCGGCGACGCTGCTGCGAAGCACCTCGGACTTGATCATGTTGCGCGCCTTCATCCAGGCGATGCAATCGGCCAGCGCGACCCAGGCGCCCGTGATCGAGGCCGTCCGCGTTCCGCCATCGGCCTGCAGGACATCGCAGTCGACCGTGATCTGGCGCTCGCCGAGCGCTTCCAGGTTGATGATCGCCCGCAGCGAGCGGCCGATCAGGCGCTGGATCTCCACGGTCCGGCCGCCCTGCTTGCCGGCGGATGCCTCGCGGCGTGTCCGCTCCAGGGTGGCCCGCGGCAGCATGCCATATTCGGCCGTGATCCAGCCCCGCCCCTGGCCCTTCAGCCAGGGCGGCAGGCGGTCTTCGAGGGTCGCGGTCACCAGCACATGGGTATCGCCGAATTTCACCAGGCAGGATCCTTCGGCATATTTCACCACGCCGCGTTCCAGCGACACGGCGCGCAGTTCATCCGGTGCCCGGCGGCTCGGCCGCATGAAAATCCCTCCAGGAATAAGGCGACAATTCTCGCTGGCGCAGCTTGTATGGGCGGGCGCGTGGGGCGGCAAGGGCTTTCCGAGCGGCCCAGCCGCCCGCTAGGTGCTTGCCACGAGCGAGCTGGATGGACAGATTATGGGCAGTTGGAGGAGTACCCTGTGGCCCAGCACGAACCGATCGGTCTGATCGCGCCCAGCGCCGGCCTCGCCCAGCTGAGTGAGCGCTCGCGCGACATTTTTCGTCAAATCGTGGAGAGCTATCTGGCGACCGGCGAACCGGTCGGCTCGCGCAACATCTCGCGCCTGATTGCGATGCCGCTGTCGCCGGCCTCGGTGCGCAACGTGATGGCCGATCTGGAACAGCTCGGCCTGATCTATGCGCCGCACACCTCGGCCGGGCGGCTGCCGACCGAACTCGGCCTGCGCTTTTTCATCGATGCGCTGATGCAGATGGGGGACCTTACCGAGGCAGAGCGGCAGTCGATCCAGACCCAGCTCGCGGCCGTCGGGCGGGCCCAATCGGTCGAGGCCGCGCTCGGCGAGGCGCTGACCCGTCTCTCCGGTCTCACGCGCGCAGCCGCCGTCGTGCTCACGCCGAAGCACAACACCCGTCTCAAGCATATCGAGTTCGTGCGGCTGGAGCCGGAGAAGGCGCTGGTCGTGATGGTCGGCGAGGACGGCCAGGTCGAGAACCGTGTCTTGACGCTGCCGCTGGGCGTGCCCTCGTCGGTGCTGACCGAGGCCGGCAATTTTCTCAATGCGCGGATCCGGGGGCGGACGCTCGCGGAGGCGCGGCTCGAGCTCGAAACCGCGCTCGCAGAGGCGCGCGCCGAGCTCGACCAGTTGACCCAGAAGGTGATCGCGGCAGGCATTGCCAGCTGGTCGGGCGGCGAGAACGGGGACCGCCAGCTCATCGTGCGCGGCCACGCCAATCTGCTGGAGGATCTGCACGCGCTGGAGGACCTGGAGCGCATCCGCCTGCTGTTCGAGGATCTCGAGACCAAGCGCGGCGTGGTCGACCTGCTCGGTCGCGCCGAACAGGCCGACGGGGTGCGGATCTTCATCGGCTCCGAGAACAAGCTGTTCTCGCTGTCGGGCTCCTCCACCATTGTCGCGCCCTATCGCGACGGCGCGGGACAGATCGTCGGCGTCCTCGGCGTGATCGGCCCGACCCGCCTCAATTATGCCAGGGTGATCCCGACGGTGGACTATGCCGCACGGATCGTCAGCCGGATGCTGGGCGGCTGAGCGGGGCGGGAACTCAGGCTTGATTTTCGCGGGCCAAGGCACGATATCCGGGCGCAACATCCAGTCATTCCAGCCGATTTTGTCAAAGAAGGACGTCCATGACCGATTCCGACCGGCACACCAACGATCCGGCGAACCCGGCGCAGGCCAGCGAGCCCGTGGTCTCCAAGCCCTACATCATGCCTGACGACCCAGAGGTCGGATCGGCGGAAGCGCTGGCCAAGGAAGCCGCCGAATCACGCGACAAGATGCTGCGGACGCTCGCGGAAATGGAGAACCTGCGCAAGCGCACCAGCCGCGAGGTCAACGACGCGCGGATCTATGGCATTACCGGCTTTGCCCGGGACATTCTCGATATCGCCGACAATCTGCAGCGCGCACTCGATGCCGTGCCGGCCGAACTCCGCGACACACCCGATCCCGGCCTGAAATCCCTGATCGACGGCGTCGAGCTGACCGAGCGCTCGCTGCTCAACACGCTGGAAAAGAATGGCGTGCGGAAATTCGATCCGACCGGCGAAAAATTCGATCCGAATTTCCAGCAGGCGATGTACGAGGTCCCCGATCCAAGCGTGCCCTCGGGCACCGTGGTTCAGGTCGTGCAGGCCGGTTTCATGATCGGCGACCGCATATTGCGGCCCGCACTGGTCGGGGTCTCCAAGGGCGGCGCGAAGGCGGCGCCGGTCGCTGCCAACGGCAACGCGCCGAACGACGCCGCCTGATGGCACTCCGTTCCGATCCGAACATCGGAGCGGAGACCTGCCCCTGTTCTGAAGCCTGATCCGCCCGAATCAGCCCCGCGGCTGGATTCCGTCGCGCACGGCGCGGAACCTCGGGAACGCACTCGACCATTGGGTGCGCGGGGCGCTGCCAATGACGCGGAGTGTGTTCGGCCCACCGAAGCGCAGCCACTGCACGACGGTTACGGGCGTATTATCCTTGCCGCTGGTCGCGTCGATGCGCGTCTCATAGGCCGGCTGTCCGTCAATACGGATCGGTTCTGACATCGTGATGTGCGCCTCGCGCATTCCCGGTATCGTCGTGGCCGCCTGCTGGGCGAAGCGCCCGCGATCGTCGGGCTCCTGCGGGGCTGCGGCGATCATTGCGATGAACATGAACGGCGCCGGTTCGATCCCGCTGGCTTCATCGCCGTCGGCGAGCAGCAGCGCGCTGCCGGGCGCAAGCGTCCGGACATTCTTGAAATCGCTGAGCTCGGTCAGCTTGAACGGCATCAGCGACAGCTGCTCCTCGATCGGTACCTGCTTGCGGATCGCGGCGGTTGCGAACATCTGTCGCACGGCTTCGTCGGTGTAGATCTTGGTTGCATTCTCGGGAACCTGGACGGCGACATAGCCGGCAAAGGCGCCGCCTGAGAGGATCATCGAGTAGCGGCGCACGGTGGCCGCGCCATCCTTGGCCGTCTCGGTGGTGTAGTAGGCGGGCCCGGCCGCGGTCTCGATTGCTTCCGGCTTGTTACCGCTCTGGGTCGTCGTCGCCGGATTGGCCTTGATGGCGCTCACGACTTCCGCATAGGCCTGCACGGGGAGCTCCGTCAGCAGGACCTTGACGCTGTGGTCCATGGTCTCGAAGCCGGGGAAATTCTTGGCCAGCGCCAGGCCGGCCGGCGGGGTCAGCCCGACCCGCAGCCCAGGCGGGAAGATCGCTTCTGCGGCGAATGTGGGCCGGAACGCGGCGGCAAGCACGACAGCGGCAGTGATTGTTCGGAGGAGCTTCATGAAAAACCTGTTTGAGGTGGATCGGCCGTTCAACGGTCGGCCGGCGCCCAATATGCGTGTCGGTCGGGGGCGCCCGTCGGTCGGTTCGCTTTTAGCCGCTTTAACCCTTCAGAAATAGGGCGGCACAGCGTGCCGGAACGAGCGATCGTTCGGGTCTCTGTTACCTGAAGGGGTGCCCGCGGCCGATTCCTTCAGCCCTTTCCTTGGGCAAGGATGCGGCCCGGTCCTTGCAGGTGCATCGCCCTCTCCTATATGAGGCATACCGTCGCAATATCGCGAGTATTTGATCTTAGGGGGTTTTGGATCGGGGCGCCGCCAGGGCCCGTCCAACCTGCTGCAACGAGAAGGACATCAGGACCATGGGAAAGGTCATCGGGATCGATCTCGGCACCACGAATTCGTGCGTTGCCGTCATGGATGGCAAGAACCCGAAAGTCATCGAGAACTCGGAAGGCATGCGGACGACGCCGTCGATCGTCGCCTTTACCGATGACGGGGAACGGTTGGTCGGCCAGCCCGCCAAGCGCCAGGCCGTGACGAATCCCGAGCGGACCTTCTTCGCCGTGAAGCGGCTGATCGGCCGCCGCTACGACGACCCGATGGTCGAGAAGGACAAGAAGCTCGTCCCCTACAAGATCGTCAAAGCCTCCAACGGCGATGCCTGGGTCGAGGCCGACGGCAAGACCTATTCGCCCTCGCAGATCTCGGCGTTCATCCTGCAGAAGATGAAGGAAACCGCTGAAGCGCATCTCGGGCAGAAGGTCGATCAGGCCGTCATCACGGTTCCCGCCTATTTCAACGACGCCCAGCGCCAGGCCACCAAGGACGCCGGCAAGATCGCCGGCCTCGAAGTGCTGCGCATCATCAACGAGCCGACCGCGGCTGCGCTGGCCTATGGTCTCGACAAGACCAAGACCGGCACCATTGCGGTGTACGACCTCGGCGGCGGCACCTTCGACATCTCGATCCTCGAGATCGGTGATGGCGTGTTCGAGGTGAAGTCGACCAATGGCGACACCTTCCTGGGCGGCGAAGATTTCGACATGCGGCTGGTCAACTACCTGGCCGACGAGTTCCAGAAGGAGCAGGGCATCAACCTGCGCAACGACAAGCTCGCGCTGCAGCGGCTGAAAGAGGCTGCCGAGAAGGCCAAGATCGAGCTGTCCTCGACCGCGCAGACCGAGATCAACCTGCCGTTCATCACGGCCGATCAGTCCGGCCCGAAACATCTGACGATGAAGCTGACCCGCGCCAAGTTCGAGGCGCTGGTGGCCGACCTCGTGGAAAAGACCATCGAGCCCTGCCGCAAGGCGCTGAAGGATGCCGGCCTGACCGCCGGTGAAATCGGCGAGGTGGTGCTGGTCGGCGGCATGACGCGCATGCCGAAGATCCAGGAAGTGGTGAAGCAGTTTTTTGGCAAGGAGCCGCACAAGGGTGTCAACCCGGACGAAGTCGTGGCGATCGGCGCCGCGATCCAGGCCGGCGTGCTGCAGGGCGACGTCAAGGACGTGCTGCTGCTCGACGTCACGCCGCTGTCGCTCGGCATCGAGACGCTGGGTGGCGTGTTCACCCGCATCATCGATCGCAACACCACGATCCCGACCAAGAAGAGCCAGGTGTTCTCGACCGCCGAGGACAACCAGAATGCCGTGACCATCCGCGTGTTCCAGGGCGAGCGCGAAATGGCGGCCGACAACAAGATGCTCGGTCAGTTCGACCTGATGGGCATCCCGCCGGCGCCGCGCGGCATGCCGCAGATCGAGGTGACCTTCGACATCGACGCCAACGGCATCGTCAACGTCTCGGCCAAGGACAAGGCCACCGGCAAGGAGCAGCAGATCCGCATCCAGGCGTCCGGCGGTCTGTCGGAGACCGACATCGAGAAGATGGTCAAGGACGCCGAGGCCAACGCGGTCGCCGACAAGAAGCGGCGTGAGGCGGTCGATGCCAAGAACCACGCGGATGCGCTGGTGCATTCGACCGAGAAGGCCCTCGCCGAGCACGGCTCGAAGGTCGCCGAGCCCGAGCGGCGCGCGATCGAGGATGCCGTCAGCGACCTCAAGGAGGCGCTGAAGGGCGACGATGCCGAGGCGATCAAGGCCAAGACCAACACGCTGGCGCAGGCTTCGATGAAACTCGGCGAGGCGATGTACAAGCAGCAGGCCGAGGCCGATGCGGCCCGGGACGCTGCGAAGGATGCGAAGGACGATGTGGTCGACGCGGAGTTTACCGAGGTCGACGACGACAAGAAGAAGTCCGCTTAAGCCCCGCGCGGATCGTGATGCGGACCGGCGCGCTCCTCCTCAAGGCCGCCTCCCCCTTTCGGGGGGAGGTTGCCACCCGCGGCCTGACAGGCGGCGGGCGCGTGCCGATTACGATCAGTCAATACCATCCGTTTATGTTGAACCCATCTCGCCGGCCTCTCCCCGCTCTGGCGGAGGGCACGGTCGCGATTTGGTGAGCAGAGTTCAGCATGTCCACGAAGCGCTGCTATTACGAAACCCTCGAAGTCGAACGCGACGCAGACGACAACAAGCTGAAGGCGTCGTTCCGCAAGCTGGCCATGAAGTGGCATCCGGACCGCAATCCCGGCGATGCCGCGAGCGAGATGCGCTTCAAGGAAATCAACGAAGCGTACGAGGTCCTCAAGGACAGCGACAAGCGCGCGGCCTATGATCGCTACGGTCATGCGGCCTTCGAGCAGGGCGGCGGTTTTGGCGCCGGCGGCGGTCCCGGTTTCGGGGCAGGCTTTGCCTCCTCATTCTCCGACATTTTCGAGGATCTTTTCGGCATGGCCGCGCAGCGCGGTCGTGGCGGAGGCAGAGAACGCGGCGCGGACCTGCGCTACAATATGGAAATCACGCTCGAGGAAGCGTATCTCGGCAAGACCGCGAAGATCGAGATTCCGGTGTCCGTCACCTGCGAATCCTGTTCGGGTACCGGGGCGAAGGCCGGCACCAAGCCGAAGAGCTGCTCGTCCTGCCACGGCGCCGGGCGGATCCGCCAGGCGCAAGGCTTTTTCACGCTGGAGCGCACCTGCCCGAGTTGTCAGGGCCGCGGCCAGATGATCGAGGACGCCTGTCCGTCCTGCTCGGGTTCCGGTCGGGTCACGCGGGAGCGGACCTTGTCGGTCAACATTCCGCAGGGCGTCGAGGACGGAACGCGGATCCGGCTCGCCGGCGAAGGCGAAGCGGGGTTCCGCGGCGGGCCGGCGGGCGATCTCTATATTTTCCTCTCGCTGACAGCGCACGAGTTCTTCCAGCGCGACGGCGCCGACTTGCATTGCCGCGTTCCGATCTCGATGGTGACGGCGGCGCTCGGCGGCGAGTTCGATGTGCCGACCATCGAGAAGGGCAAGACCAAGGTCAAGATCCCCGCGGGCACCCAGACCGGTCGGCGTTTCCGCATTGCATCGAAAGGCATGCCGGTGCTGCGCTCGCGCCAGACCGGTGACATGTATGTCCAGGTCGCGGTCGAGACTCCGCAGAACCTGACCAAGCGGCAGCAGGAACTGCTCAGCGAATTCGAAAAGCTCTCCTCCGGCGCCACGCAGCCGGAGTCCTCAGGCTTCTTCACCAAGGTCAAGGACTTCTTTGCCAGTCGCGCGAATTCCTGAAGGTCCGCGCGGCTTGACCGTCCCGTCCGCTCCCTATACGTCTTTGTGACTGTTTTCTGACATTGCTGCGGAAACGCGGTCCCGTCTGGTAACGACATGCCATTGCAATCGTCCGTGCGTGCGTCGAAAAAGCCCCTCCGTCTTGACGACGAGGTTCGCTTTCTCCGTTCATGGATCGAGAAGCCGCTGCACGTGGGCGCGGTCATGCCGTCGGGCCGGTTCCTGGCCCGCACGATGGCGCAATATGTCGATCCCTATGCATCCGGACCGGTGGTCGAACTCGGGCCCGGGACCGGCGCGATCACCAGTGCGCTGATCGAGCATGGCGTCGATCAGAAGCGGCTGGTGCTCGTCGAATACAATCCGAGCTTCTGCGCGTTGCTGCGCGACCGCTACCCTCACGCCAAGGTGGTCCAGGGCGACGCCTACGCGCTGCGGGACACGTTGTGGAATGTCCTGGCCTCGCCGGCGACCGCTATGGTGTCGGGCCTGCCGCTGGTCACCAAGCCGATGCTGACCCGGCTGAAGCTGATCCGAGATGCGTTCGCGGCGCTCAAGCCCGGCGCGCCCTTCGTCCAGTTCACCTATTCGGTGGTGCCGCCGATCCCGAAATCGCTGCCCGGCGTATCCACAGAGGCGTCCGAGCGGATCTGGATGAACCTTCCGCCGGCCCGCGTCTGGGTGTATCGCAAGCACTGATCCGGGGGCCATCCGGTCCCGGCGTTTTCGCGCGAGCGGCGGTGAGCGCTTTTCTGATGCGAGCATGAATCTGTCCTGATGGCGGGGCCAAAGATCCTCATCATTCCCGGCTCGCTGCGCACCGGCTCGCATAATGCGAAGCTCGCGGCGGCCGCGGCTTATGAGTTCGTGCAGGCCGACGTTCAGGTCACGCGCATCTCGCTCGCCGATTTTCCATTGCCGATCTACGACGCCGACCTGCAGGCGAAGTCGGGTATCCCGAAGCACGCCATCAACCTCAAGCGCATGATCGGCGCCCATCAGGGCGTTCTGATCGTGACGCCCGAATACAACGCCTCGGTGCCGGCGCTGCTGAAGAACGCGATCGACTGGGTGACGCGCGTGCAGGATCCGCACGAGAGCCGCGGCCAGGTGTTTCGCGAGCGCGCCTTCGCCATCGCGTCGGCCTCCGAAAGCCGGCTGGGCGGCGCCCGCGCGCTGGCCGCCTTGCGGCTGATCCTGTCAGCCTGCCATGCGATGGTGATTCCGAACCAGCTCGCCTTGCCCTTTGCCGGCCAGGCCTATGACGATATGGACAGGCTGAAGCATTTTGCAGATATCGAGGCGCTGGCCGCCTTGGTCCGGCAGTTGATCGAAACGTCGGAGCGTATGAGCTAAAGGAGGAGAGATGGCGGCGATGGCAAGCGCTCAGGCAAGGCCTCCGAGGCGGGACGCAGCCCGCGAAATTGCTGCGCGCGACCGGCTCATCGTTGGCCTCGACCTGCCCTCGGTCGAAGAGGCCGAGGCTATGGTCAAGTGGCTCGGCGAGACCGTCACCTTCTACAAGATCGGCATGGAGCTGACCTATGCCGGCGGCCTTGCACTGGCGGAGCGCCTGGTCAAGGAGGGCAAGGGCGTCTTCATCGATCTGAAGCTGCACGACATTCCCAACACCGTCGAGCGCGCGACGCGGCAGATCGCGCGGCTCGGCGCCCGCTTCCTCACCATCCACGCCTATCCGCAAAGCATGAAGGCTGCGCTTGCGGGGGCTGCCGGCTCCGGTCTCGAACTGCTTGCGGTCACGGTCCTGACCTCCTGCGACGACAGCGATCTTGCCGACGCCGGCTATGCGCTCGGCGTCAAGGACCTGGTGGCGCGGCGCGCCAGGCAGGCGAAGGAGATCGGGATGCCCGGCCTGATCCTGTCGCCGGAAGAAACCGAATCGGTGCGCAAGCTGTTAGGTCCTGAGATGCAGCTCATCACGCCCGGCATCCGCCCGGCGGGGACCGACATCGGCGACCAGAAGCGGGTCATGACACCCGCGCGCGCAATCGCGGGCGGCGCGGACCGGCTGGTGGTCGCCCGTCCCGTGATCGCTGCCGCCGATCCCGTGGCTGCGGCGGAAAATATCGTGGCCGAGATCGCTTCGGCGCTTGCGTAGGAGAACGACAAAATGGCCAAGGGTTACTGGATCGGGCGCGTCGACGTCCATAATGACGAGGGCTTTCGGCCCTATTCGGCCGCCAATCCGGCCATCCTCAAGAAGTTCGGCGGCCGCTATGTCGTGCGTGGCGGCAAATTCACCACCGCCGAAGGCGAAAGCCGGACGCGGAACGTCGTGATCGAATTCCCCGACTACGAGACCGCGCTGGCCTGCTACCAGTCGCCGGAATACCAGGAGAACGTCAGGGTTCGGCAGCCGCATTCGATCGTCGATCTCATCATCGTCGAGGGCTTTGACGGCCCGCAGCCGTGAGCTGATGGGCTGGTCTTCCTGGGCCGCAGGTTGCCGGAATGGCCTGCTCCCGCTATAGGGCGCACCAGAGGTTAACGTCATGGCAGAGATGCGGTTGATTGTTGCGGGGGCCGGCGGCCGGATGGGCCGCACACTGACCCGCGTGATCTCGGAGACCCAGGGCGCGGTGGTGGTCGGGGCGCTGGAAGCGCCGACCTCCGAGCTTCTGGGCAAGGATGCCGGCGTGCTCGCCGGCCTGCCGGCCAATGGCATCAAACTCTCGGCCGACCTGTGGGCGATGTCGCAAGCCGCCGACGGCATCCTCGATTTCACGGTGCCGGCCGCGACGATCGCCAATGTCGCGATCGCCGCCCAGCGCGGCCTCGTCCATGTCATCGGCACGACCGGCCTGTCGGCCTCCGACGACGCCGTCATCAAGAGCGTCACGGACCGTGCCGTCGTGGTGAAATCCGGCAATATGAGCCTTGGGGTGAACCTGCTCGCAGCGCTGGTGAAGCGCGCGGCAAAATCGCTCGATCCGAGCTTTGATATCGAGATCCTCGAACTGCATCACAGGGCCAAGGTCGACGCGCCCTCCGGCACCGCGTTGATGCTGGGACAGGCTGCGGCCGAGGGGCGCGGCATTGCGCTCGAGACCAACTCGGCGCGCGGCCGCGATGGCATGACCGGCGCGCGCCGCGACGGTGACATCGGGTTCGCGTCGCTGCGCGGCGGCACTGCCGCCGGCGATCACAGCGTGATCTTTGCCGGCCAGCATGAGCGCCTCATCCTGTCGCATCATGCCGAGGACCGGACCCTGTTCGCGACTGGCGCGTTGAAAGCCGCATTGTGGGCGCAGGGCAAAAGCCCCGGGCTCTATTCGATGTTCGATGTGCTCGGCATCGCGTGATATCTGATCTGGACAGTCAGGAAACTTGTCAAATGAGCGATCGTCTTCTCGTGCTCGTGCGTCACGGCCAGAGCGAATGGAATCTGAAGAACCTGTTCACGGGCTGGAAGGATCCGGACCTGACGGAGCAGGGCGTTGCGGAAGCAAGGGATGCCGGTCGCAAGCTGAAGGCGCAGGGCCTGCAGTTCGACATCGCCTTCACCTCGGTGCTGACGCGCGCACAGCATACGCTGGACCTGTTGCTCGCGGAGATCGGCCAGACCGGATTGCCGACCAAGAAGGATCTCGCGCTCAATGAGCGCGACTATGGCGATCTCTCCGGCCTCAACAAGGACGACGCGCGCAAGCGCTGGGGCGAGGAGCAGGTGCATATCTGGCGCCGCTCCTACGACGTGCCGCCGCCCGGCGGCGAAAGCCTGAAGGATACGCTCGCGCGTGCATTGCCATACTACGTCCAGGAGATTTTGCCCGGCGTGCTGCGCGGCGAGCGCACGCTGGTTGCCGCCCACGGCAACTCGCTCCGGGCGCTGATCATGGTGCTGGAAAAGCTCTCGCCGGAAGGCATCTTGAAGCGCGAACTCGCGACCGGGGTGCCGATCATCTATCGGCTCAACGCCGATTCCACCGTGGCCTCGAAGCTCGACCTGGCGGCCTAGCCGTCGAGCCTTGGTTTTGGCCGGCTGCGGCGCCCCGTCGTTGCACCGAGCTCAGCCCGCCATATCCCGAATCAGTGCATCCGCCTAGACTCCAGCCCGTTCAGCGCGTGTTGCCGGGCGGGACGATCGGCGCTTCGAAAACTGATCTCGGGGGACCAGGACATGAACCGCAAACTGCGCCGCGCCACCGAGGCAGCTGCGAAGCGAAGCGGGGTCTCCCGCGTGGATCCGCGGGCAGCCGGGCTTTTTTCCGCCGGCCTTGCGCATCATCAGGGCGGCCGGCTCGCGCAGGCCGAAACGCTCTATCGGGAGACGCTGGCGCTGCAGCCCGATCATGCCGACGCGCTGCATCTGCTTGGCGTGATTGCATCCCAGGTCGGCCGCCATGACGTCGCCGTCGACCTGATCGGCCGCGCCATCGCGCGCGACAGGATGAGCCCGCTGTACCATTCCAATCTTGGCCTCGCGCTCGCCGGCCTGAAGCGCTTTGCGGAGGCGATCGAAAGCTACGACCGCGCCTTGTCGCTGCGTCCCGACAACGCAGAGGTGCGCTACAGCCGCGGCAATGCGCTGCTCGCGCTCGGCCGGCCGCGCGAGGCGCTCGATGCCTACGAGCGCGCGCTGCTTGCGAAACCCGATCATGTCGAAGCGTTGTGCAATCGAGGCGCCGCGCTCGCGGCGCTCGGGCGGAGCGACGAGGCGCTTGCGAGCTATGATCGGGCGCTCGCGGTGGCGCCGGATTTCAGCGAGGCGTTTTCGAATCGCGGCAATGCGCTCAAGGCGCTCGGTCGTCTCGACGATGCACTCGCAAGCTACGACCGCGCGCTGACGGCACAGCCGGGCGACGCGCAGGCGCTCTTCAACCGCGGCGTGACCCTGCACGAATTGAAGCGTTTTGAGGAGGCGCTCGCAAGCTACGACGAAGCGCTCGCGGCGAGCCCGGATCACGCCGAGGCATTGTCGAACCGGGGTGACGCGCTCCGGGAGCTCGGCCGGCTGCAGGACGCGCTTTTAAGCTATGACCGCGCGCTGGCGGTGCGGCCGGACTATGCCGAGGCGCTGTCCAATCGTGGCAATGTGCTAAAACTCCAGCGTCGCTTCGTGGACGCGCTGGCAAGCTATGATGCTGCTCTCCGGCTGCGTCCGGATTATCCGGAGGGGCTGTCGAATCGCGCGGTGACGCTGCAGGCACTCGATCGCATCGATGAGGCGCTGGCGAGCTGCGACCATGCGCTGACGCTCGCGCCGGATTCGATCGCGGCGCTGACCAACCGCGCGAGCGTTCTGCAGGAGTTGCGTCGCTTCGACGAGGCGCTTTCCACCTACGATCGCGCCGTCACCATCGCGCCCGATCACGCCGAGGCGCAGATCAACCGGGCCCTGCTGCTGCTGCTGGCAGGCGATCTTGAAAATGGCTGGCCCGCCTATGAATGGCGCCGCAAGCTGCCGAGCTGGGTCGAACGCGGTTTTACGCGAGGCGAATGGGGCGGCGAGGATATCGCCGGCCGGCGGCTTCTGCTTCATGCCGAGCAGGGTTTTGGCGACACCATCCAGTTCGCCCGCTACGCCGCGCTGGCGGTCGGGCGCGGAATGGAGGTCGCTCTCGAGGTGCAGCCGGCGCTCGCGCCGCTGTTCGGCGGCCAGCTCGGATTGCAGGTGATCGCGGCCGGCCGCGATCCGCTTCCGCCCTTCGATCGGCACTGTCCTCTGCTCAGCCTGCCGCGCCTGTTTGCGACAACGCTGGCGACCATTCCGAGCGGCACCCCCTACATCGTCGCGCCGGCCGACCGGATCGCCGCATGGGCGCCTCGCTTGCCGGGCGATGGGTTGCGGGTCGGTCTGGCCTGGTCGGGCCATCCGGACAACGTCAGGGACCATGAGCGCTCGATCCTGTTTGCACGGCTGGCGCCGCTGGTCTCGATTCCGGGTGCGCGCTTCGTCAGTCTCCAGAAGGACATCCGCGCCAGCGACGCCGACGACTTCCGCCGCTGCGGTAATATCATCGATCTCGGCGGTGATTTGCGTGATTTCGCCGATACCGCGGCGATCATCGCGCAGCTCGACCTCGTCATCACCGTCGACACCGCGGTCGCGCATCTCGCCGGCGCCATGGGCAAGCCGGTGTGGGTGCTGCTGCCGCGCGTGCCCGACTTCCGCTGGCTGCTCGATCGTGCCACCAGCCCGTGGTATCCGAGCGCACGGCTGTTCCGCAAAGGCCAGGCCGACACTTGGGACGACGTCGTTGCAGAGGTGGCCAAGGAGCTCGCGTCGCGCGCGAGCAGCCTTGAGCCCTGAACTATTCTCGTAAGGCGCCGGCGATCACTGCAGCGCGACCTGTCCCGCTTCCCAGCCGATCATCGCCTGCTTGCGGGTGATGCCCCAATGATAGCCGGTCAGCGTGCCGTTCTTGCCCAGCGCGCGATGGCAGGGCACCACGAACGAGATCGGGTTCTTGCCGACTGCGGCGCCGACCGCGCGCGAGGCTTTTGGCGACTGGATCTTCTGGGCGATATCGGAATAGCAGACCGCCCGCCCCATCGGAATCCTGAGCAGCGTTTCCCAGACCCGCACCTCGAAATCGGTGCCGATCAGCACCACGCGCAGCGGCTGGTCCGGCCGCCACAGCTTTGTGTCGAAGATGCGCTGCGCGAGCGCGGCCGTGCCGCCGACGTCCTCGACATAGGTCGCGTTCGGCCAGCGGCTGCGCATGTCGGCCAGCGCCGTGGCTTCGTCGCCGGGATCGGCAAAGGCAAGGCCGGCGAGTCCGCGGTTCGTGGCAATCACCAGCGCCGTGCCGAAGGGGCAGGCGTGAAATCCGTAGCGCATTGTCATGCCGGCGCCGCCGACCTTCCATTCGCCGGGCGACATCGCTTCATGGGTGACGAACAAATCGTGCAGCCGGCCCGGTCCTGACAGTCCGGAATCGAGCGCGGCATCGAGCACGCTGGCCGAACCGCGCAGCAGGCCCTTGGCATGGTCGAGCGTCAGCGCCTGCATAAAACCCTTCGGGGTCAGCCCGGCCCAACGGCGAAACAGATGGTGCAGTTCGTCCGGCGTGCAGCCGGCCGCATCCGCTACCGCTTCGACGGTCGGTTGCTGCCGCCAATGTTCTGATATGAACGCGATGGCGCGGCGCACCGAATCATAGTCGCGGATGGCGGCGCTCTGCTGGCCTGGCCTGGCCAGGCGCTGGTCATGTATGGCGAGTGTCATCATGCGCGAAATGTAGGACGGCGCGGGGCTTGCAACCACCCGATTCCTGATCTCGCTCACGCCATGGGATTATAGACCGGACCTCTTCGGGCAGCTGCCAGCGCTGCCAATAAGGCCTTGGCAAAGCTTGCCTTTTCGTCCGGCCCGAGAAAATTCGCCAACGCCACGCGGCGGCCTTTCGAGACCAGGAAAAGCCTTTCCACCCCGAACTCCTCGTGGATCACCTGGTCGAGCTGCACCCACAGCGGGTTGAAGGCGAACTCCATGACATGGCCGCGATGGCTGACCCGGCGCAGCCGGAGCTCCGATGGCGTCACCAGGATTTCCTCATAGGCCTTGGCGCTGCGGAAATTGATCTTGAAGGCCCAGTAGACGGCGAGCACGTCGAGGCCCAGAAACCCCAGCACCGGCCAGGCCCCGATCATCAGGCAGGCGATGCCGGCCGCAAAGCTCACCACGCTGATGGCGGCCATGACCAGCAGAAAGCCGGTGCGGTTGAGCGACCGGTGCGGCGTCAGCAGGGCTGAAAACAGCGTCGGCTCGGTGGCTTCGAGGTCAAAATCGTTGCCTGCGGTCATGGCGGATCAGTATACGAAAGATCATGGCCAAAATCACCCGACCCCAACGCGCCAAAAAGCCTTCCGTTCAGAAAGTGCCGGCCAAAACCGGCGTGGCAGCGCGGAAATCGAAAACCAGGACCAGCGCGGGCGCAAAAAAATTCCCGAAGGCGCAAAAGCCGAAACCTCCAAAGCCCTGGACCGCGGAGGAGGTTTTGGAAGCATTCACCCGCTTCCAGAAGGCTAATCCCGAGCCGAAGGGCGAGCTCGAACATCTCAACCCCTACACGCTATTGGTCGCCGTGGTGCTGTCGGCACAGGCGACCGACGCCGGCGTCAACAAGGCGACGCGGACGCTGTTTCAGGTCGCCGATACGCCGCAAAAGATGCTGGCGCTCGGGGAAGAGAAGCTGCGCGACTATATCAAGACGATCGGGCTCTACCGCACCAAGGCGAAAAACGTGATCGCCCTGTCGGAGAAGCTGATCAGGGATTTCGGTGGCGAGGTGCCGAGGACCCGGGCCGAGATCGAATCGCTGCCGGGCGCCGGACGCAAGACCGCGAACGTGGTGCTCAACATGGCCTTTGGCGAGCGCACGATGGCGGTCGATACGCACGTCTTCCGGGTTGCAAACCGCACCGGTCTCGCCCCCGGCAAGACGCCGCTCGACGTCGAGCTCGGCCTCGAAAAAATCATTCCGTCAAAATTCATGCTGCACGCCCATCACTGGCTGATCCTGCACGGGCGCTACACCTGTCTCGCGCGGCAGCCGCGCTGCGAGCTCTGCCTGATCAACGACCTCTGTCGCTGGCCGGAAAAGACCGTCTAGCTGAGACATGATGAAATGAGGTTCGATCGCAGCCGCGATGAAAGTGCGCCCCCTCTGCCCGCTTGCGCAGGGCTGTCCCGGGAAAAGTCAAACATAGCCGAGCTCCAGCTGGTCGAGGGAGAATTTGGGCTTGGGTTTGCTGGGATTGACCGGCGGAGGCTGGTCGATCTCTGCGATGGGCTTTCGCATGAAC
>Ga0335071_10000185_pt1 | contig 72244 bp, 57 predicted proteins | sample Lox_Sample_15_FD_206724 | JGI IMG/M metagenome (GOLD analysis project Ga0335071, IMG submission 206724) | Soil microbial communities from Loxahatchee National Wildlife Refuge, Florida, United States - Lox_Sample_1.5 | ecosystem: Environmental > Terrestrial > Soil > Wetlands | place: USA... | reverse complement strand
CGGCTATTCGGAACGGATGGCGAGGATTTGCTTGCCCTGGATCTTGATTTCGATGCCGAAGGGCGGGCGGATATCGCTGCCCTGTACGATGGCGCCGCGAATCCAGATGCCGTCCGGCGGCAGGCTAGTGGTTTTCAGCGGATCGTAGAGGGTGCGGCTGCAGGGATTGCCGACCAGCGGATGGGACGGATGCTTGAAATCGTAGTCGTTGCGCAGCTTGTCCAGATCCGTGACCAATTCGAGCTGGCAATTGCCATAGGGAGCTTTGCGGGAAAAGGCCCAATAGCCGGAAGGGGAAGTCGTGGAACCCCCGGGCAGGTGAACAATGGTCGCGGGAACATTTTCGCCGGTCAGCTTATTGCGGATAAAGAAGTCGGCGGAAGCCCAGGGTTTGGCCAGATCCGAGATGGTGGCAACGGCGGGATTGGACTCGGTGGCATGGGGCAAGGCGGCGTTGGGATCCGGCGGCGGCGGAGGCACTTCGATCTGCGGGGTCTGCACTGCCACGGGCTGCTCGACGGGCTTTGAGCGGGAAAACCAGCGCACAGCGACAATCAGAGCAATCCCCAGGACAGCCAAACCGATGATCAGCGGCAGCATCGGGCTGGACGGATTACGGCGAGGACCCGAGCCGCCAACGCCAGGAATCTGCGGCATTTCGGCTTTCAAATGGGCGGGAGTTTGATTTTCAGCCATGCTGGCAACGAACCCTTGGAACCGAATCGCACCGGAAGGGAACCGGGATGGCCGGCTCACATCCCAGACTGCAACCGATTGTACTGGCAGGAAAGAGACAGAGCAACCCGCAGAACAGCAAAAGGAAGGGGTTGAAAGCGAACCGATAATTGTATTAGTCAGATGGAGACATTCAGGCGCGCCAGGCTTGTTTTCCTTGTGGCAGGGGGCCTAGTGTTAGAGTAGGGCAGCACTGAGGGGAAATCCGCAGAAATGGCAGGGGATACAAGACAATCGGCCCGCGCGTTTGTACGCAGCTTGAACATTCTGCTGAAGTTCGCACGTTTGTACGAATTTGGACACGTGCGCACGATGGCGCAGTTTGAAACGGCGTGGAAAGAGCTGCGTGCCGCCCTCGACGAAAGCCGGGATACCGGCTTGCTGCTTGGCGCTTCCGGCAACCAGATCCTGCTGGACGGAGTGGCGTTGGGCGCGGCAGCGGCGGAAAAAAGTTTTGCCCAGTTGCTCACAACCTCTGGCATTGCCAGTATTCACTTCGCACCCAATTTGACGCAGCCGCAGTTCGCGCGCTTTGTGCGCGCGTTTCCCAGCGGAAACGCGAAGCCAAGTTCTCTCGCGGAGCAACTGAAAAGCGCGCTGGCCGGCGATCCTGGAATCAAGATCAATGAGATTCGATTTGTGGCGGAAGACGGGTCCGTGGCGGGGATCAAGATGGCCGCGCAGCTCACTTCCAAAGTGCTGGGCGCGCAAGGCGACAAACTGCGCGACGTTTTTGAAGATCCACAAAAACTCCTACAACTGATTCTTGCCGCGGAAAGCAACCGAGGCGGGAGCGGTGGCGGAGGCGGGGGACTAGGATTTGGTGGTGGCGGCACGGGTGCCGGCGGACCCGGTGGCGGTGGCAGCGCGAGCTGGAGCGGCGGCACGGGCGGCAGCGGAAGTTTGTGGGAGGCAGGTAAGCCCGGCACAGCTACAGGGAGCGGAGGAAGTGGCGGTCCAGGGGGACCTGGGGGCGGCGGCGGAATTGGTGGCGATGGCGGGCCAGGAGGTGGTCCGGGCGGCGGAGGACCAGGCGGCAGCGGCGGAATTGGTGGAGCAGGTGGACCGGGCGGCGGCCCCGGCGGCGGAGGTCCTGGTGGTGGCGGCCCAGGCGGTGGCGGAGGAGCCGGAACAGGCGGCGAGCCAGGCAAATGGCTTTCGGCCACGGCGATGTTGAAAGGCGGGGTCCTGGGCGGGGTGCCGGGTCTGCCTGGAGCGGCTGCGGGGGGCGCGGGCGGCTACGTCGCGGAAGACGATATTCGTTCGATGATCGGGTTGTTCGCGCAGTTGGGAAAATCGCGCAAGGACCCGGAAACATCGCGCATGGACGCGGGTGCGTTTCAGTCGCGGCTCTCGACGCTGCCGGTGCGCGCGCAAGTGACCTTGCAACAGGCGCTGGCAGGATTGGCGGCGCAGGCGCCGACCGACAAACCAGATAAGCCGATGCTGCTGAAGCTGGCGGAGCATGTGGCGATCCGGTTCGCGCTGGACAGCTACGAACGCGGGGAGCTGCGCGTGAACGCGGTGAAGCAACTGCTGGATCGCATGAATTCTGAAATTGACGCGCTGCGGAAGATATTGGGACAGCAGGAAGAGGCGATGGCAAGCGCGGGGCTGTCGGTGCAGTCGTACACGGAATTGCTGGACCAGGAATTCTGGCTGCAGGTGCCGGAAGAGAACAAGAAAGAAGTGCTCACTTCGGACGAATCGTGGTGCGTGCCGCCGCGCAACGTGCGCGCATTCCTGGAAGAGATGCTGCGGCGCGGCGAGTTAAAGACGGTCAACGAAATTCTGACAAAGTACGCGGCGTGCGTGGGCCTGGAAGCGCCGGAAGCGCGGCGCACGACGGCAATCGGGTTGGCGGACCTGGCGGAATTCTACGGCAGCGGCGACGGCAGCGCGTTGATCGACGTGATTCAGCGATTGGGAAATCAACTGGCGATCGAGCGCGAGCCGGAATTGCAAACCCTGGTGGGCGCGGCGTTTGTACGCATGAGCCAGGAAGCGGGCGCCAAGCGCTTCTATCCCGCGATGCAGCAGGCCATGGCTTCGCTGGACAGCGTGGAAACGCTGCGGCCGGGTTCCACAAACAACCTGCGGCAAAGAATCGGGGCAGAGGATCGAATTCCGGAATTCATCGAAGATACGATGCGCACGGGGAATGTGCCCGATGGCTTGCTGGATATCCTGACGCTGATGCCCAAGGCGTCGCTGAATTATCTGACCAACCGGTTTGCGAACTGCGGCTTTCGCGAAGATTGCGAGTTGCTGGGCGAAATGGTGCGCGGCCTGGGCGACGAAGCGGTGAACCGGCTGGTGGAAACGCTGCAGACGGCCCCCGCGACGGAAGCCACGGAAGTGATCGGGTTGCTGAGCCAACTCTCGCCCGGAGCGGTGGAGCAGGCTCTGCCGGCGCGCCTGGCGCAGTGGCCGCGCGCTTCGCACGACCGCGCGGTGCGGCAGCTATCGTCGACGCCCGCAGAGCAGCGCGCCATGCTGCTGGTTTCCATCTATGCTTCGCTGGACCCGTTGATCCGGCCGCTGGCTCTCGATGAAATGGGCATGAGCGGCCGCACGGAATGCATTCCAGTGCTGCTGGATCTGATCCGTGATGACGGGGCGCCGGGATTTGTGCGTATCAAGGCCATCGAAGCCGCAGGCAGGCTGCGCGCCAGCGCGGCGAGCGGGTTGCTGCAGCAGATTCTGGAAGCCAAGCAGGTGTGGCGATGGGCGTATCACACGGAGTTGCGCATTGCCGCCGCACAGGCGTTGCAAAAAGTGGAGCCGACGCTGGCGATTGAAAAGATCATGGCCAGCGGCCTGGACCGCAAGGAACTGGTGCTGGAGCCGGCCGATCCGGAAGCCAATGCGTCGGTAATCCGGCAGAGGCGCTATGCGCGGCTGAAACTCAGCAAGCATGTTCCGGCGGTGACATCCAATTTGCGCGAAAACCTGCGGCTTTCGATCGCGGAGCTCAACATGGGCGGAGGCATTGGCGCTTCCGATCGTCATCTGGCGCCGGGCTCGCTGCTGGCGCTGAAAATCGCGCATGGCGTACGCAACATTCGGGCGCAGGCCATCGTGCGCGGAGCGCGCCCGCAAGCCATGGCATTTGAATTTGTGGAAATGGAACTGGACGAACGCGCGCGCCTGCGGAAATTATTGATCGAATTCGGCGGCTTGCCGCAACCTTCCAACGTAAGCAATCGCAGCCGGCGCATCAGCCGCATCGCAATGTCGAAGTAGGTCAGGGGTATGCGACAGTCCGTTGTGCAGACACGCCACAAAACCACTCAGGCAAGGATAAGAGATTTGTTCGCATCTTGTGAACAATGATTTCCAAGCGAGCGACATCACAGGCAATCGAAGAACGCGCTATAGAGCAGGCAAGGTACGCACGTTTTTCCTGGTCAGTTCTTCGGTGGACAGTTTCAATCATGGCGTTGTGCGCCTCTGTCCCAATGCTCGAGGGCCTTCTGTTCGACCATTATGGAGGAGAATGGCTGGCCACTTTGGTAGTCTTCGCACTCGCCTCATTCGCGCTGATTGTGATGACTCCTAAGTCGAAGGCACTACTCGCAATCGAAGGCGAAGGGACGGCAAGGCGCTGGTCGCCGCAATGGCCGCTTGTCACCTATGTGGCCGTCCTCGGGCTAGAACTCAACTGGGCCTGCGTATTTTTCTGGTTCTGTCGACGATACGCGCTCTTCTCTGTTCCAGTCATTAGCGTGACGGCCTTGATTTTGGCGTTTTACGCCGCCATCGCACTTCTTGTAGCTCGCTTGACGGGGGCTAATTGGCGGACTGCCCTGCTGATCTGCGCAATTTCACAGGGTATTCTGGCTGGTTTTGTCTTGAGGTTGGGGCTACTTTGGTGAGCGCAGAGCCGTCCTGGTTGATGGCGTTGAAGTGAAATTTCACCTGTACTTCTAATAATACAAACCGTCCCGCGGTGCAGTGTGTCCTACTGTACGGAAGTCGAAATGACGGCCGGGTCACACGGGACCTCTGTACCATTGTGAGCAAAAGGCAAGGGTTCTACGGTACTAGAGAGCAGGTCCCAGGGAATTTCGCGCAAGAGCCTGCCAATGGGAAGGCCCGACGGGGATGAAGACAGATCCCAAAACAACCGCAGCCCGCGCCTTTGTCCGCAGCCTGAACATTTTGTTGAAGTTCGCGCGCCTGTATGGCTATGACCACGTGCGTGTGGCGGAGCAGTTGAAAACCGCCTGGGAAGAATTGCGGACGGCGGTACCGGAAGGGGCAGAGACGGGATTGTTGCTGGGCGCGACCGGAACGCAGTTGCTTCTGGATGGCGTTCCGCTGGAGGGCACGCCGGCAGAAAAACAGTTTGCGCAATTGCTTTCGGCGGCGGGACTGGCAAGCGTGCAGTTCAGCCAGGAAGTGACGCAAGTGGAGTTGGCGCGCTTTGTCAGCGCGTTTCCCACGGGAAAAGCCAAGCCAGTAGAACTTGCACAACATTTGAAAACGGCAATCGCGGATGCGCGCGGAATTCGCGTGAACGAGATTTGTTTTGTGGCCACGGATTCGCGGCTCAAAGACGCCAGCATGGCCGCGCAGATTGCGGCGGCGTCGATGGGCGACCAGCAGGATCAGTTCCGCAAGATGCTCAACGATCCGCAGAAACTCCTGGAGTTGATTGCGGCGGCGGAAGGATCGAAGTCGGATGGCAGTGGAAGTTCCGAAGGAAGCGGGGGCGGCGGAGGCTGGGGCCCGGGTGCGAGTTCTGGTGGGACAGGATTGGAAAGCGGAACAACTGTGGCCGGCGGAGGCGGCGCGAATGTCGGCACAGGAGGGGGCCCGGGGGGTGGCTCGGGCTCGGGCGCACCAGGCGGAGTAGCCGGAGGCACAGGCAGCGGCAAAGGAACGGGTTTTGGTGGTGCCGCGGGTGCCGGCGGCGGTGGCTTGGGAATTGGCGGCGGCAAAGGCCTAGGGGGCTACAGCGGCGGCAAGGGCTTGGGTCCCGGTGGAGGAAGCGGAAAAGGCAGCGGCAAGGGGAACGGAGGTCCGGATGAGGAATCGATGTACCGGATTCTGCGGGCGATTGCCACATTCGGGAGCATTGGCGCGAGCCCGAATCCCTCGGCCGCGACCGTGGAATTTCAGGACCAGGTTTCACAACTTCCCAACAATGCGCAGGACACGCTGCGGCAGGCGCTGGCCGGATTGGCCGAGCAGGGCAAAAATAAGAAACTGGATGAAAGCGTCCTGGTGGAACTGGCCGAGCACCTTTCCATCAAGTTCGCGCTGGAGCAGTTTGAACGCGGAGAAGTGAAAGTGAACGCGGTGCGGCAGATGCTGGACCGCATGAACCAGGAGATAGAACATCTCCGCAAGATCCTTGGGCAACACGAAGACAAGATGGCGGAGGCCGGCATCCTGGTGGAGTCGCACCGGGAGATGATGGACCGGCAGTTCTGGGCGTCGGTGCCGGAAGCCGCAAAGCGCGAGGTGCTGCTTTCCGAAGAAGCGTGGTGCATCCCGCCCAAAAACGTGCAGTCCTACGTATCCGAATTGATCGACCACGGCGAGGTAGCCGAGGCCATCAGTATTCTGCAGAATTACGCGAAGTGCGCGGACAGCGAAGAGCCGGATGCAAGAAAGCGCGCCGCCACCGGCCTTTCCGAAATGGCTTCGCTTTACGCGCAGGCCGACCCGCGATTGCTTTCGGAGGCGTTGCGGCACATCGGTTTGCGGCTCAGCGTGGAACAAGACCAGGATTTGCAATCGCTGGTGAGCGCGGCGTTTGTGCGATTGAGCCAGGAGGCCGCGACGCAACGGTACTATCCGGCGATGGCGCAGGCACTGAATCTGCTGGAAGGCGTGGAATCGCAGCGGCCGGGCATTGGGAAAACGCTCCGCACGAAAATGGGCATCGAGGAACGCGTGCCGGAGTTCGTGGAAGAGGCGCTGCGCGCGCGCGAAGTGGCCGCAGGCTTGACCGGGGTGTTGAAGCATCTGCCGCAAACGGCCATGGAGCAACTGGCGACGCGGTTCAACCGCTGCCAGTTCCGTGCGGATCTGGAAAATGTAGCCAGCCTGGCGCATGACCTGGGTGAAGAAGCGGTGCAATACCTGCGCAGCACGGTGCGGGGCGGTCCGCCCGCCGAAGCGGTGGAAATGATCGGTCTGCTGGTGAGGCTGGACCCGCAAGCTGCGGAAGTTTATTTGCCGGGGCGATTGAAAGGCTTTCCAAGAATGGCGCAGGACCGCGCGATCCGGCAGATTGCCGCCAGTGGCGCGCACGAGACATGCCGGATCTTACTGGGGCTGCTGGATCACGTGGATCCACTGGTGATGCCATTGGTGGTGGACGAAATTGGAATGACAGGTGATCGCGACGGATTGGGCCGCTTGCTGACCTTGGCCGATGGCGATTTGCCAGCCGGTGGAGCACCCTATCTGCGCGTAAAGGCGTTGGAAGCGCTAGCGCGGTTGCACGCGCCAGAGTCAATCCCGACACTGCGGCGGATCGCGGAATCGCGCAAAGTATTTGGTTGGGCCAATCCTCAGGAACTGCGCATTGCGGCGTTTCAAGCGCTTTCGAAACTCGATCCGGAATGGGCAAAGTCGTTCTACCCATATAGCGGAATTGAAGCAGAAGAATTGACGCTGGAGCCGCTGGCGATTCCCGCGCAATCCAAGTTTGTGCGGCAGCGGAGGCACACGCGGGTGCGGCTGCGCAAGAGCGTCACAGCCGTCAGCACGAACCTGAGGAACAATTGCCGGCTGGAAATCAAGACGGCCAGCCTCTCGGGCGGGCTAGCCACCACCAACATGCATCTGGCGCCGGGAACGCAAGTGCAATTGAAGATGCAGGTAGGAATCTGGCAAGTGCAAGCCGTGGCCATGATGCGGGACTATCGCGCCCAGGATATGTCCTTTGAAATCATAGACATGGATCTGGATGAGCGAAACCGGCTCCGCAAGCTGCTGACCGATAGCTTCCAAACGGGACGCGACGGTTGACGAGTGCAATGGAGTTGGGGGACCCCAGTTGGTTCTCAACCAGTAACTATTCGCAAGTACTACAACTAGGTACTTCTGTTGGATTTACCCCGCCCGGGTTCCTGCTTAACCTTGAAGGAATCAGTTTGTTTCGGTCGTAGTGCGCCCTGCCAAGGGCGCTGAAAGTAGTGTGCGAGGTGGTCGAAAGACGTGTCTGAGGGAACGCCAATCCGACTCGGTGCACTATTGTGCGCGTTCGCGCTGCTGCTGAGCGGAGCGCGAGCTGAGGAAGCGCGCCCCAATTTCCCTGACAATCCAAGATTTTCCGTACTGCGGTTTGAAGACCGGCAAGGCATGGGTGCATTGACCGCGACCTCGCTGGGACAAGACGGCCAGGGATTTTTATGGATCGCCACGCAGACGGGTCTCTACCGTTTCGATGGCACGCGCGCGAAAAAAATGAACGAGGCCGACAACCTGATTGGCCATTACGTAGTGGACATGGTGATTGCGCCGGATGGCACGCCATGGTTTGCAGGCAACCGGGGTATCGCGTTCTACAAGAACGGGGAATTTCGACGGGTTCCTATCCCGGAGAGTTCGATGGCGCTGCTGAACGGCGTGCAGATTTTCGCTGTAGACAGCAACGGCACGGTTTACATGCTGATGTTCAAGAAAGGCTTGCTCATCCTCGATCCGAACTTTCCCTCGAAAGGCGTGACGATTGGGCAGGGCATGAGCGATTGGGAGACGCAGGCTGGAATACTTCGGACGGCCGACGATTCGATATGGTTTTCGCTGGGCCACAAGCTGGCGCATCTGAGCCCGGGGTCGCGCAACATTGAAGTAGAGCCGGGCATTGAATTGCCGAAGGAACGCGTGGTCGCGTTACAGCAGGATGGCAGCGGCACCATTTGGGTGAGGACGTCCACGCGCCTGTGGCACGTGGACCGCCACGCGCACAAACTGGTGCAGGAGACCAGCGTCACGGGACCGGCCAACGATGAGGAGGGCAAGCCGACCGTGGATGCCCGCGGGAAACTTCTGGTGCCCAGTTCTTCCGGATTGTATTGGCAGGGTGACGGCAAGTGGCGGCTGCTGACGACCAGACAAGGGTTAGCGAGCAATCTGATTCAGTCGGCGTTGGAAGACCGGGAAGGAACGCTCTGGGTGGCGGGGTCCGGAACGGGGTTGGACCGGCTGCCTGGCGTAAGAGAGTGGTCCGCGTGGACAACGAACGAAGGACTACCGGATAACTCCACTTGGGCGACGTTGAGGGACCGCAAGGGGCGACTGTGGGTAAGCAGTGCGCACGGAATCGCGATCTGGAACGGGCAGACGCATCAATGGCAGAAGGTGCCGACCCTCGAAGAACACCTGGGCCGCGAAATCCGGCCGCTGCAACTGGCGGGAGACGGCTCGGTCTGGGCACAGACCATTACCGGCGCAATTGTCCGGATTGACGCGGACAACTTTGCCACAACGACCTATGCGAACTACCACGGGCGGAATTTCATCAGCCTGGCGGCGGCGCCGGATGGCAGCATCTGGGCAGCGGCGCGGACCCGGCTGGTGAGGTTTGTTCCGCAGAATGGCCACACGAAACAGGAAGAGATCGCGTTGCCGCCAGTTCATGAGGCCGACCTGGAGTTCATCACGTTTTCACCCAATGGCGTGCTGTGGGCCACGGGACCTGGAACGGTCTACCGCTACGACGGAAAAAGCTGGAAGATTTTCACGGTGAAGGAAGGGCTGAAGGGGCAGACGATGACGAGTCTGGCTTCGCCGAACGACAACGAAGTTTGGGTTTCGTATAACGATGTGGTTGGGGTGACGCATGTGACGTTGCACCTGAATGGAACCACGAGTTTTGAGTTTCTCGATTGGGATCGCACGGTGCTGGGGCGCGATACGAAGGCGAGGATGTGGTTCAACGGCACGGATGGAATTTTGGTGCTTTGGCCCGATGGGCATACGCAGCATCTGAGCCGCGCCAATGGATTGATCTGGGACGATTTGAGCCCGTGGACAGGAGTGCGGGAAGAGAAGGACGGAAGTTTTCTGATCGCGACGTCGCGGGGAATGTCCCGCTTGAAGGAACTGGAAGAAAAGAAAGCCACGGAACCGCCGCGCGTGGTGTTGACCTCCGTTTTGCTGGGCGGTACGGAACGCAAGCCGGACGGAAAATCGTTGGTGACCTCCGGGAGCGGGCCGCTGAAGGTGCAATTCTCACCGCTGATTCTGGACACGCCGGATGAAGTTTCTTGCCAGTACCAATTGAAGGGCCTGGAGCCATTCCCGACGGATTCGACGTTGCGCGAAGTGCTGTATGGAGGATTGCCACCCGGGAATTACGAGTTCTGGGTGCAATGCAGGCAGCCGGATAAGAATGGATATTCGGCGAAGACGAGCTTCCGGTTCCGGGTGTTGCCGACGTTCTGGCAATCGGGATGGTCGCGTGGCTTGATGGCGCTGGCGTTGATGGCGGGCGTTTGGCTATTTGTGTCGCTGCGGACGCAAGCGCTGCAAAGGCGGAAGGGCGAACTGGAGAGGGCGGTCGCCGAACGAAACGCGGAGTTGATGCAGAAGAACAAGGAACTCGAAGAGATTTCGCTGACCGACCCGCTGACCGGGATACGCAACCGGCGGTATTTCTACGAGACGATTTCCAAAGATATTGCTCAGGCGCTGCGCTCACACCAGCGGTCCAGCGATTCGCCTGTGTCGGTGCCGCGGCAGGACTTGATATTTGCGCTGGTGGATATCGACCGGTTCAAGCGTGTGAACGACGAACTGGGGCACAGTGTGGGCGACAAATTGTTGCAGGAGATGGCGAAGCGCATCGAATCGGTGATGCGGAAATCGGACGACCTGGTACGCTGGGGCGGCGAAGAATTCCTGCTGGTGTGCCGGACGACGGACCGGGAAAACGCCAGCCTGCTGTGCGCGCGGGTGCTGGAAGCGGTACGGGATACGCCGTTTGATGTTGGGAACGGCGTGCAGGTGCACAAGACGTGTTCCATCGGCTGGGCGCCGTTTCCGTGGGTGAATGACGGGCCGGGGTCGCTGTCGATTGAGAACGTGCTGGAATTAGCGGACAAGGCGCTCTATCTGGCGAAGAGAGAAGGACGCAACCGGAGTTACGGCCTGGTGCCATCTCCGGCCATAGCGCTTTCGGAGAAGAGTGTCTCGATCGAAAATCTGCGCGACTGCCCGCCGGAATTGGTGCAGATTGTCTGATGAAGCGAAGTAAAGCAGCAATGAAGTAGTAAGCCCCGAAAAAATCACACCAGCCATTCCAAAAACAGGGCAGGGAACCGATGACAACCGGTGCGCGGCGGTGTTATTGTACGCGGCAACCTTTTGACGACTGCTACTTCCAACCTGCTGGCCGCGGAAGGCGCGCTCCACACGCGAAGCGCGGAACTCCGTAAAGAACTCGGATTGAAGGATGTGACGCTGGCGATCATTCTGGCGGTGATTGTTCCGGATTTTTTCGGAACAGCGGCCAAGGCCGGGCCATCACATGTGGCGTATTGGCTGCTGGCCATTGCCCTGTTTTTTATTCCGCAGGCATTCGTAGTTGCGCATTTGAACCGGCGGATGCCGCTGGAGGGCGGGCTCTATGAGTGGGCGCGCCTGGCGTTCAATGACGGCGTGGGATTTCTAGTCGCATGGAACCTGTGGGTGTTCGCGACGTTGTACACGGCCGTGATCGGCCTGATTGCAACAAGTTTTCTCAGTTACGCGCTGGGTCCACGGGCGGCGTGGCTGGAGACCAGCGTTCCCGCGATTGTGGGGGCCCTGGTGGTGTTCGTCGGGCTGCTGATGCTTGTGGGGAGGTTTGGGCTTGGCGTTGGGAAATGGGTGAGCAACGCGGGGTGCATCTTCATCTTAGCCGCACTCGGGGTGCTGATGATCATGCCGGTTGCGGCCGTGAGCCGCGGAATATTGGCGGAATACCATCCTTTTCGTCTGGTTTTGCCGCCGTTGACGCTATACAGCATGAGCATTTTCGGAAAGATGACCTTTGGAGCGATGGTTGGGCTGGAATACGTGGCCATTTTTGCGGGCGAGTCGCGGGATGCCGGCACGATGTATTCGAAGGCGATTCGAGTGGCGGCTCCCGTGATTGCGCTTCTCTATATTTTGGCGACGAGCGCCATTCAGGCTTTTGTGCCGCCGGATGCGGTTGACGTGATCGGGCCAATCCCGCAGGCTCTCAGCCGCGGAGCCGAGGCGTTTGGCTTAGGTAAATTCGTGGCGCCCGCGGCGATTGCGCTGCTGTTTGGCAATTATCTTTCCAGCTTCAATCTGAATTTCAGCGGGAATGCGCGACTGCCGATGGTGGCGGGCTGGGATCATCTGCTGCCGGAGTGGTTCACGCGGTTGCATGCGAAATACAAAACGCCAGGGAACTCGATCCTGTTTGTGGGGGGCGTGGCGGTGGCGGCAGGATGCCTGGCGCTGCTGGGCGCGGGGGCGGAAGAGGCGTACGAGTTGCTGCTGACGTGGAGTTTCACGTTTTATGGATTGGCGTATCTGGGCATGTTTGCGATTCCGCTGCTGGCGCGCAAGGAGATGGGGTTGCGGCCGGGTTGGTGGCTGCGATTGGCGGCTGCCAGCGGGTTTGGCGTGACGCTGCTGTTTGTAGCGCTCTCGGCGTTTCCGATTATTCAGGTGCAAAATCGGGGATGGTACGCGGTGAAAATGATCGCTGTGGTGGTGGCGGCGGATGGGCTGGGCTGGTTGGTTTATCGAGCGGGGAAGCGCCGCAGGGCTTTGTCGGCTTAGGCGGAGCGGCAAAGTCTGCGCGCCCCACAGGAAAGAGGAAATCGAAGAAAGTACTTAACACAGAGGCCGCGGAGAAAAGAGAGGAGGAGGGCGCAGAGAAGAGGCGGCGGAAAAGCGGCGCTACAACGAGCGGGCGGCGATGAGGGTGATGTCGTCGTGTTGCTGGTGGGGGCTGTGAAGGCGGACTTCGTTGACGATGGCGGTGACGAGTTCGCAGGGCGTGAGAGATTGGTTGCGGCGGAGGGAGTCGAGGAGGCGCTCTTCGCCAAATTCTTCGAGGGCAGGATTGAAGGATTCGGTGACGCCGTCGGTATAGAGGACAAAGGTGTCGCCGGAATGGAGCTGGCATTCGCCGACTTCGCAGTCCCAATCGCGGAAGGCGCCGAGGATGGTGGCGGTGGAGTGAAGAGATTCGACGGAGGAATCGGCGCGGAGGATGAAGCCACAGAGGTGGCCGCAGTTGGCGTAGCGGAGACGCCGCGAGGCGTCGCTATATTCGGCGAAGAAGAGCGTGGCGAAGGAACCGTTGGGGGTGTTTTCGCAGAAGAGTTGATTGACGGAGCGTAAGAGGCGCTGGGGATCGTCGCGATGGACGGCGCACTGGCTGCGGAGATTGGCCTGGAGATTGGCCATGAGGAGAGCGGCGGCGATGCCTTTGCCGGAGATGTCGCCGATGACGAGGCCGAGGCGGTCGTCACCGAGGCTGAGGAAGTCGTAATAGTCGCCACCGACCTGGCGGGCCTGATGGCAAATGCCGGCGTAGTCGAGTGTAGCGAGCTTGGGGAGATTTTGCGGAAAGAGGCGGGACTGGACCTGCTTGGCAATATCGATTTCCTGGGCGGCGCGCTGTTCAGCTTCGAGGCGCTCCTGCTGGGCGCGGCGCTGGGCTTCCACGGCGTGAGTGACTTCATCGAAGCTGACAAGCGAGAAAATGTTGCCGTCGGGATCGCGGAAACTGCTGAAGACGCCGCCCCAGAGGGGGGATTCGCCGCTGAGAGGCTCGATTTTGGCGGGTTCGTGCGGCTGGACCCGGACGCCGTGCTGGAGACGCCTGAGGCGTGGATTGCTGGAGAAGTGCACGCCGCGAGCGATCCATTCGCGGAACTTGCTGGGGACATCTTCGGTGACAAAGGCGATGTGGGTGTGGCGTCCGATGAGTTTGAAATCAGCGGAATTGCGAGCGGGAGAAGAGAGGACCAGATTGGTTTGGCCGTCGGGAGGGCAGACGACCACCCAGCGGCGGCCGGGGCGATTGCGGGCGTCAAAGACCAGCTGAAAGCCGAGAGTTTCCGTGTAGAAGGCGATACTGCGATCCAGATCGCGGACGAAGATGGTGACGGATTGCAGGCGGAGGAAGGAGTTGGGGGGGACCTCGGGCATGGCGGTATTATAAGCCCGGAGAGTTGGCGGTGGTTTGCCACAGTTTTGCAATGAGGAGGGGGCAATGAGCAGGAGATGGGCGGTGTTGATGGGCGGATGTTTGCTGGCGGCGGGGGTTGCCATTGGAATAGCGGGGGCGAAGCCGAGTCCCGCGGATGACAAGAAGGTGGTGGCGGCGCTGGATACGGAATACCAGGCGGCGGTGAAAGCGAACGACGCAGCGAAGATGGGCAGGATTTTGGCGGACGATTTTATTCTGGTGGAAGGCGACGGCGCGGTTAGTACAAAAGAAGACTTGTTGAAGGAAGCGCGCAGCAAGAGAATTCACTACGAGCACCAGGACGGGAGCGAACAGACGGTGCGAGTGTGGGGCGACACGGCGGTGGTGACGGCGAAGTTGTGGGGGAAGGGAATAGAGGCGGGGAAAGCGTTTGACTGGACGCTGTGGTACAGCGATACGTATGTGCGGACGGCGAAGGGGTGGAGTTATGTGTTTGGGCAGGCTTCGCTGGCGCTGCCGAAGAAGTAGAGGTTGGAATTTTAGAGCGAGAATTTTGCAATGAAACTGCGAAAAGACTGCAAATGTCCATGCCATAAGGCCCAGCACGCGATTCTTCACGTGGTGCCGTGCTGCGGGCCAGGGTCCGAATCATTTTTGGCGAAAAGAAAACCCAAATGCAAAAAAGTCAAAAGCAGGAACCCCAAACTGGGCTCGCTGAAAGGTAGGATCCTCATCCACGGTCCTGATTGGTGGAAGCCGATGACGGAAGAGGAAATGGAGAGGGAAGGGTGGCTGAACGATCTGGATAGTTAGGTCACCTGGGGTAGGGCAGAAAAATCAGGGGATGATCCTTCCACTGAACCTCCTGGTTGGCAGGGTTGAGGGGGAACGGGTTACAATGAGATGTTTGGACAAGACTGAGGGAGAGGCCTGTGCGAATTGGGCGTCCCAGCGAGAATTTGTTCTTCAGGGGCTAAAGCCCTACGGATGCTGGGTTTTACGCCGGGGCTGAAGCCCCGGCCTCCTAAAGAGCGTCAGGAGATGGCGAACCTTCCATGGACGTAGCCAAGATTGTTGACAACGTTATTGCGCGCTTTATCGGGACGAAGCACGAGCGCGATATCAAGAAATTGCAGCCGACGGTGGCCGCGATCAACGCGATGGAGGCGGAACTCCGCGGATCGGATGGCGGTGGTGGAACGGGCGGTGGACCCGTTTCCGGCGGCATTAGCGACGATGACCTGAGGAATCGCTTTCAAGCGCTGAAGACGCAGGTGCAGGAGCGCCTGAAAGACGCGGACCCCGCAGAACCCACGTATAAGGATGAGTTGCAGAAGGCGCTGGAAGAGGTGATTGTGCCGGCGTTTGCGCTGGTGCGGGAGGCGGGGCGGCGGTTCCTGAAGATGCGGCATTTCGACGTGCAGTTGATCGGCGGAATGGTGCTAAACGACGGGAAGATCGCCGAAATGAAGACGGGCGAAGGCAAGACGCTGGTGGCGACGCTGCCGGCGGCGCTGAATGCGCTGGCGGGTCGCGGCGTGCACATTGTGACAGTGAACGATTACCTGGCGCGGCGCGACGCGGAGTGGATGAGCCCGCTGTATAGGGCGCTGGGATTGAGCGTCGGCGTGATCGTACACGATCTGGATGATCCGCAGCGGCGCGCGGCTTATGGCGCGGATTTAACCTACGGCACGAACAACGAATTCGGCTTCGATTACCTGCGCGACAACATGAAGTACGATCTGGCGAGCTGCGTGCAGCGCGGGCACCAGTTCGCAATCGTAGACGAAGTGGACTCGATCCTGATCGACGAGGCGCGGACGCCGCTGATTATTTCCGGGCCGAGCGAAGAGTCCACGGACAAATATTTCAAGATCGACAAGATCATTCCGAAGCTGATCCAGGACATTGATTACACGCTGGATGAAAAGCACCGGCAGGCGACGCTGACGGAAGAAGGCGTGAGCAAGTGCGAGCGGCTGCTGAGTCTGGGGAATTTGTACGATCCCGCGCACATGGAGACGATCCATCACGTGTACCAGGGATTGCGCGCGCACACCTTGTATAAGCGCGACGTGGATTACGTGGTGAAAGACGGCGAAGTGATCATTGTGGACGAGTTCACGGGACGCCAGATGCCGGGGCGGCGCTGGTCCGACGGCTTGCACCAGGCGGTGGAAGCGAAAGAAGGCGTGAAGATCGAGCGGGAAAACCAGACGCTGGCGACGATCACGTTTCAGAATTATTTCCGCATGTACAAGAAGCTTTCGGGCATGACCGGGACGGCGGAGACGGAGGCGGCGGAGTTCGGGAAGATCTACAACCTGGACGTGGTGGTGATTCCGACGAACCGCTCGCTGATTCGCATCGAGAACCCGGACGTGGTTTACCGCACGGAGAAAGAAAAGTTCGAAGCGGTGGTGAACGGGATTCTGCAGGATGACAATTCGCTGGCGAACGGCATCCGGCACTATCACATGCGCGGGCAGCCGGTGCTGGTGGGCACGATTTCGATCGAGAAGTCCGAAGCGATTGCGGAGATTCTGAAGAAGTCCGGGATTCCGCACCAGGTGCTAAACGCGAAGCAGCACGAGCGCGAATCGCGCATCGTGGCGCAGGCGGGACGCAAGGGCGCGGTGACAGTGGCGACGAACATGGCCGGCCGCGGCACGGACATCCTGCTGGGCGGGAATCCGGAATCGATGACCCGCGAGTATTTCTTGAAGAACAAGCTGGCGATGCCGTATGCGGCGGCTCCAGCGGTGATTGGCGCGGACCCCGCGGATGGGAACGGCGCGGAGCCTGCGGCGGCAGCGGTGCAGATGGTGCTGTTCCAGCACGAAGGGAAGATTTTCCAGGTACCGAAGGAGCAGTGGGATCCGGCGTACCAGCAGTTTGCGGAGCAGTGTAAAGCGGAGCACGACGAAGTGGTGGCGCTGGGCGGCTTGCACATTCTGGGCACGGAGCGTCACGAAGCGCGGCGCATTGACAACCAGTTGCGCGGGCGCGCGGGCCGGCAGGGCGATCCGGGATCTTCGCGATTCTTTTTGTCGCTGGAAGACGATCTGATGCGCATTTTCGGCGGCGAGCGCGTGAAGCAGATGATGTTCCGCCTGGGAATGACGGAAGGCGTGCCGATTGAATCGAAGCTGATTTCGAACCGCATTGAGAACGCGCAGAAATCGGTGGAAGCGCAGAACTTCGACGCGCGCAAACATTTGCTGGAATACGACGACGTGATGAACAAGCAGCGCGAGACGATTTATGCGATTCGCCGCTCCGCGCTAGAAGGGAAGGACCAGCGGGATTACGTGCTGGGCATTGCGGAAGACGTGGCGCGCGAAATTGTGGATACGTATTGCCCGCGCGAGCAGCATCCGGGGCAGTGGAATACCACGCAGTTCCTGGCCGAAGTGAACGCGCAGTTTGGCGTGGATGCGAAGGCGGCGGGCGCGGACCCCGCGGGGCTGAACCACGACCAACTGGCGGAAGCAGTGGTGGAGGCGGTGCAGGCGAAGTATGCGGAGAAAGAAAAGCAGTTCAGCGCGGATCTGCTGCGCTGGCTGGAGCGGCGGATCATTCTGGACGTGGTGGACACGCAGTGGAAGGACCACTTGCTGTCACTGGACCATTTGAAAGAAGGTATCGGGCTGCGCGGATACGGGCAGAAGGATCCGCTGGTCGAATTCAAGAAGGAAGCGTTCATCCTGTTTGAAGACATGATGGCGCGGATTGACAACGAGACGGTGCGGTATCTTTTCCATGTGCAGATTCAGCAGAGTGAAGCGCCGCCTCAGGGAGCCGCGCCTGCTCCCGCGCCCAGGCCGACGCCACCTCGCATGCCGAGCGCGGGTGCAGCGGCGGCGGTGGCGAGCGCTGCGGCGCGCGTGGAGGAGGCTCCCGCGAAGCTGCCGGATTTTGCGCGGGCTTTGGAGCGCAAGCAAGAACGGCAGCAGAAGGATTTGCAATTCCAGACCGGGGCGGCGCAGGCAGAGGCTCCGAAACCGGTGCGGGCGGGCGCGAAGGTGGGGCGTAATGATCCTTGCCCCTGCGGGTCGGGGAAGAAGTATAAGAAGTGTCATGGGGCGTGAAACAGGGAAGAACCCTTCGACTTTAGAGTATTTTGGTCAGGGCAAAGCGTAAAAGCAGATCCCTCCACTCCGGACCGCAAACGTCGCGGTCCTCCGGTCGGGATGACAACCTTAGTTCATATTGTGTGAGCGCGGTAATTTCAAGGGAAGGACTCTCAATGCCACCAGGGATGATGCCGGGACAACAACAGATGCCGCAGAGGCAGCCGATACCAGGGGTGAAGAACCTGATTGCGGTGGCCAGCGGAAAAGGCGGCGTGGGAAAGACGACCGTGGCGGTGAATTTGGCGCTGGCACTGGCGAAGATGGGGCACAAGGTGGGCTTGCTGGACGCGGATGTTTATGGGCCAAACGTGCCGATCATGCTGGGCTCGACGCAGGAGCCGATGGCCACGGCGCAGCAGCACATTATTCCCGTGGAGGCGCAGGGCCTGAAGATGATTTCGATGGGGCTGCTGAATCCGGGCGACAAGCCGGTGATCTGGCGCGGTCCGATGCTGCACAGCGTGATCACGCAGTTTTTGCGCAGCGTGGAGTGGGGCGAACTGGATTTTCTGGTGATTGATTTGCCGCCGGGGACGGGCGATGTGCAGTTGACGCTGATTCAGACGGTGGCGGTGACGGGTGCGGTGGTGGTGACGACGCCATCGACGGTGGCGCTGGCGGATGTGCGCAAGGCGATTGAGATGTTCCGCCAGGTGAATGTGGAAGTGCTCGGCGTGGTGGAGAACATGAGCACGTTTGCGTGTCCGCATTGCGGGAAGCCGGTGGATATTTTCGGGCACGGCGAGGGCGCGAAGACAGCGCTCGAGTATGGCGTGCCGGTGCTGGGAGAGATTGAAATTGATCCGCGGATCCGATTGGGCGGAGATACGGGGAATCCGGTGGCGGCGCAGGGAGAGACGGCTCCGGCGGCGCAGAGTTTGTACAAGGTGGCGAAGGCGGTGACGGCGCGGTTGGAAGAGATTGGCGGGACGCTGGGGGGGCCGAGCGTGGAGATTGATTGAAGGAAAGAAGTAATGAGATAAAGAAGTAACGAGGTAAAGAAAAGACAAGAGATCTGCGAAAGTCAAAACGAGCACCTCAAGACCGGAAGGTGCGGCACCTTCAAGAACATAAGAGCTTCGATGGCTACGAAATCCCTCCTGAACCTTCTGAATTCGGCAAAGTATTTGTACCTGCGAGAGATCTCGGAGCCGCGGGACAATTCGCTGCGCCTGATTGTTCAAGAGGCTGTTAACAATCCCGTCGGCACTGTGGTTAACCTGCATCCGGAACTCCCAGAATTGGCAGAAATTCTGAAGAACGCCACCCCGATTGAATCCACCCCTGGATGTCGAACCTTCGAACTGGAATGGAAGCGCTATGTCGCCTATCTAGTTACCGAGGAATGTGTAGGTTTGTGCGGAAAATACGACGACGAATCGTTCGAGGGAAAGCTATTTCGGACCTACGCACGATCCCATTTTTTGCAGCACCTTGAACGCGACACTGGCGGTCACATAGAGCAAGTCATGCATTACAAATTGATTTGTCTTAACCACCTGATTGATGTGGTCGCTTATCATCCGCCCAAAATCAGGTTGATTGCTCCGGAACCCGAGGCTCCGCGCATCCAGTGAGCCTAGGCTGAGACTCTGAAACATTTTCTGCGGTAAGTTCGTTGATTTGGGTGAGGTGGGACGGACGGGTGCCTGAACTTGGGGCGCCAAGGCGCCCGCCTCGGAAGGCGGCCGCTAAAAATGCACGATTCTGTGGAGAGGGTGGGTGAGGATCGACGAGGGGAGTGGGCGCTCCTTGGCGGGCTTGGCTTTTTGATTTTTGCGGCGCACCTGTTGGTGAGCGGGCGGTACGGGTATTTCGTGGATGAGCTGTATTACATCGCTTGCAGCAAGCATTTGGATTGGGGATATGTGGACCAGGCGCCGCTGATTGCGGTGATTACCTGGCTGGAGCGGGTGACGCTGGGAGATTCATTGCACGCGCTGCGGTTTTTGCCGGCGGTGGCGGCGGGGTTGCGCGTGGTGTTGACAGGGCTGATCGCGCGGGAGCTGGGGGCGCGGCGGTTTGGGATGGCGCTGGCGTGCGTTTGCGTGATGGTGGCGCCGATTTATATGGGGCTGGATTCGCTGCTGACGATGAACGCGTTTGAGTCGTTGTTTTGGATGAGCGCGGCGCTGATTGCGCTGAAGATTTTCAACGGACATGGAGCGGGGAATTCGTCAGGAGAAGAGGCGGGTCTAAAGTCCCGCCACTACACACGGCAGTGGCTTTGGGTCTTGTTTGGGGTGGTGTGTGGTTTGGGGTTGCAGAACAAGCACTCGACTTTGTTTTTTGGATTTGGGCTGTTTGTGGGATTACTGCTGACGAAGCAGCGGAAGCAATTTTTATCGCCGTGGCTGTGGCTGGGCGGGCTGATTGCGTTTCTGATTTTTCTGCCGAATTTGTTGTGGGAGATTCATCGTGGGTTTCCTACGGTTGAATTGCTGCGGAACGTGCAGGCGAGTGGACGGAACACGGAGGTTGGCCCGCTGAAGTTTCTGCTGATGCAGGCGCTGGTGATCTTTCATCCACTTTCGGCGCCGGTGTGGATTGCGGGACTGGTGGAATTGCTGCGCGACCGCGAAGGAAAAGGCTGGCGCGTGTTGGGCATCACCTGGCTGGTGATTATGACGTGCATGCTGACGATGCACGGGCGGATGTACTACCCCGCGCCGTCGTATCCAATGCTGTTTGCGGCGGGTGGCGTGGCGTTTGAGCGGTGGCTGGCGGAATGGAAGGCCGGAGCGTGGCTGAGGCCGGCGTGGATTACGCTGCTGGCGATTACGGGGATATTGATTGCGCCGTTTGCGTATTTTCCGCTGCTGAGCGTGGACCAATACATCGCGTATGCAAAGTTCTGGCACTTTGAGCCGCCGAAAATCGAAAATCACCGGCTGGGGCCGCTGCCGCAACTCTATGCGGACCAGTTTGGGTGGAAAGAGATGGCGCAGGTGGTGGCGGATGCGTATCACAAGCTTCCGCCGGAGGAGCAGAAGTCCTGCGCGATCTTTGGGCAAAATTACGGGCAGGCTGGCGCGATTGATTTCTTTGGCGCGGAGATGGGATTGCCTCCGGCGATTTCCACGCATCAGAACTATTTTTATTGGGGGCCGCATGGGTATTCGGGCGATTGCATGATGGTGATGGATGATAATCCGGAGCGGCTGGGGGAGTTGTGGAGGGATGTGGAGAAGGTAGGCACGGTGTATCACCCGCTGTCGATGCCGTATGAACATTTTGATGTGTATTTGTGCCGAGGGGCGAAGTTTGGGACGTTGGAGAAATTGTGGCCGGTGATCAAGCATTGGAATTGACGGATGCGCGGGTAGAGAAGAGAAGAATTATCGCAGAGGTAACAGAGGGGAACAGAGGGAGCGGAGAGTGAGTGGCTCTGGATCGGAGGGAGGAAATCAGAAGTCTCGATTTAGCGGATCGCTGGTAGCCACGGTCCCTCCACTGCGGGAGAGGGGACCGGAGAAGAGAGTGGGCGGCCTATCGTAAGAGCCCACCCTTCGCATAAACCAAAGTCGCGAAGGATGGGGCACCCTCGAGTTCCTTTGCAGTTCGGCGTAACAAGAACACCACCGAGAATTGCTGTGCTACAATGCGCGGCGAGATTGCAGTTACACACCTTTTAGTTTCCGCCCAAGTAAATCGTTACGGAATGAGAGGATGCGGCTATGCCTTTGTCAAAGAAACTGGCAGCGGAGTTTTTCGGCACATTTTGGCTGGTGTTTGGAGGATGCGGCTCGGCGGTCCTGGCGGCCGCGTTTCCGCAGTTGGGAATCGGGTTTGTGGGAGTGGCGCTGGCGTTTGGGCTGACGGTGGTGACGATGGCGTACGCGATCGGGCACATCTCCGGCTGCCATCTGAATCCGGCGATTTCGATTGGGTTGGCGGTGGGGAAGCGGTTTCCGTTCAGCGACGTGCTGCCGTATATCGTGGCGCAGGTGGTGGGCGGGATCGCGGGCAGTGCGGTTTTGTATTTGATTGCGAGCGGGAAGGACGGGTTTTCGCTGGACGGGGGATTTGCGTCGAACGGGTATGGCGCGCATTCTCCGGGCGGCTATTCGCTGCTGGCGTGCTTTGTGGCGGAAGTGGTGCTGACGTTTTTCTTTTTGCTGGTGATTCATGGAGCGACCGATCATCGCGGTGTGACAGGATTTGCGGGGCTGGCGATTGGGTTGACGCTGACGCTGATTCACCTGATCGGGATTCCGGTGACGAATCTTTCCGTGAATCCGGCGCGCAGCACGGGCCCGGCGGTGTTTGTGGGCGGCTGGGCGCTGCAGCAGTTGTGGCTGTTCTGGGTGGCGCCAATTGTGGGCGCGGCGCTTGGTGGGTTGGTGTACAACTCGCTCTTTGAAGAGAAGAAGGGATAAGAAAAAGAGAAGAGTGTTGGTGGCTTTGGATCGGAAGAACCCACCCTCACAAATCGAGGGTGGGGCACCCTTCGCGGCTCAGGGTGAACCCTCAAGTTCATTTGGGCTCTCGCGTTGGAGCGGGCACACAGGCTGAAGCCTGTGCTACTGGGCGGCGTTCCTTGTCATGCGGTCGAGGCAGATGTTATCGTGAGATATTCGCTGGCGGCTTGCGATTTGGGGAGCTTCGGCCTATCCACAGGGCCGTTTGCGTACCCCAGGAAGGCGGCCTAAAGCCGCCCCTACGAGAGACTTACGGGAACTTTCATATTTGATGCGCGCACCTGACATTCGTCCCTACCGAGGCAAATATCCGGAGATTGCGGCGTCGGCGTATATCGATCCGGCGGCGGTGGTGATTGGCGACGTGGTGATCGGCGAGGAGTCCAGCGTGTGGCCGATGACCGTGGTGCGCGGGGATGTCCATTTCATTCGCATCGGCAAGCGCACGAATATCCAGGACGGCAGCGTGCTGCACGTGATGAAGGACCAGTGGCCGCTGGTGCTGGGCGATGAAGTGACCGTGGGGCATTCGGTGACGCTGCATGGGTGCACGATTCATTCGCGGGTGCTGATCGGTATGGTTTGCATTGTTCTGAATGGGGCGGTGATTGGGGAGCATTCGATCATTGCGGCGGGATCGTTGATTACGGAGCGGACGGTGATCCCGGCGGGGAGTTTGGTGATGGGTTCGCCAGGGAAGGTGAAGAGGGAATTGACGGAGGCGGATCGGGAGTCGATTGGGAAGTATGCGGAGAGGTATGCGGGGTATCGCGAGGTTTATCGCGCGGAGGCGTTGTCGCGGGGCGAGCGGGTGGATTGGAGCGGGTTAAATGGCGCGTGAGGGAGAAGGCATTTCCTCAGGGGCTAAAGCCCGTTGGTGGGCGAGCGGATAATGTCGGAGCTGAAGCTCCGACCCCCGGTGCACGAGCGAAGGGGAAGAATTCCACAGGGCCGAAAACCTGCGGAGCGGCTTCAGGGGCTGAAGCCCCGGCTGGCAGGGTGCGATTATGTGGGGGCTGAAGCCCCCACCTCCTGAAGAGAGGATTGGGAATTTTAGGGCATGGCGGAGAAGAAGAAATTTCAGGCGATTAAGGGGACGCGGGATTTGTTGCCGCCGGATACGGAGTTGTGGAACCGGGTGGAGGCGACGGCGCGCGAGGTGTTTGGCACGTTTGGGTTCGGGGAGATACGGCCACCGATCTTTGAGCCGACGGAATTGTTTGCGCGTGCGGTGGGTGGCGACACCGATATCGTCTCAAAAGAAATGTACACGTTCGAGGACCATGACTCGATCGAGCTCGAGCAATATCGCTCCGCATATCTCGTAAAAGGCGTCAGTCCAGGACTGACATCGGAGTTCACTCACTACGAGCGGTCCGTTCTTGGATATCTAGAGCTGCTAGCCGAACGAATGTCTGGCGGCATTGTGCCCAAAACTCCTGAGAACGAGACCGCGCTTGAGAATGCCCGAAAACTCTTGGGCAAAATGAAAGATGAGGGGAACCGTTTTGCTGGTACGCAGTCTGCGTCGGACGAAATCGCCTTTGAAACGGCCCTCAAGGGCCTTAAGCAAGTACTGCTGTCAATTCGATTTGGCGATGTATTGAGTTTGCGGCCGGAGGCTACGGCTTCGGTGTGTCGGGCGTACATTGAGCATGGGATGCACGCTTGGGCGCAGCCGGTGAAGCTGTATTACATGGGGCCGATGTTCCGGAGGGAGCGGCCGCAGAAGGGGAGATACCGGCAGTTCTATCAGATTGGCGCGGAAGTGCTGGAGACGGTGCAGCCGGGGCAGGGCGGGGCGAAGGACATCCCGAAGGACGCGGCGGTGGATGCGGAAGTGATCGAGATGGTGATGACGTTTTTTGGGCGGCTGGGGCTGGAAGGCGTGCAACTGGAGATTAATTCGATTGGGCACGCGGCGGAAAATTGCCGGCGCGGGTATGTGCAGAAGCTGAAGGCGGCGCTGGAGCAGGTGAAAGACAAGCTGGGGCCGGACAGCCAGCGGCGGATTGAGACGAATCCGCTGCGCGTGCTGGATTCGAAGCTGGAGAACGAACAGGCGATCATCGCGGGGCTGCCGAAGATTGCGGAGCATTTGTGCGACGACTGCGCGAAGCAGTATGCGGAAGTGAAGCGGCAGCTGGATATGCGCGGCGTGAAGTACGCGGAGAATTGGCGGCTGGTGCGCGGGCTGGACTATTACATGCGCACGACGTTTGAGATCACCGCGAAGGGGCTGGGTTCGCAGAATGCGGTGTGCGGCGGCGGGCGGTATGATGGGCTGGTGGAGTTGCTGGGCGGATTGCCGACGAAGGGGATTGGGTTTGCGATTGGGGAGGATCGGTTGATTCTTTCGCTGCAGGAGCAGGCGAGAGAAGTGGCGAGTGAAGAGAAGAAGGAGCGGGCGAGCGCGAAGATTCCGTGTGATGTTTACGTGGCTTGGATGGGGCCGTCGACGCAAAGTGCGGCGATTGGGGCTGCGCAGAGGTTGAGAGCGGCTGGGGTTCGAGTGGAGTTGCCGCCGGTGGAGCAGAAGTTTGGGAAGGCGCTGGGGCAGGCGGACAAGCTGGGCGCGAAGTATGCGTTGATTTTGGGCGAGGATGAAGTGGCGTCTGGGCAGTGGACGGTGAAGACGCTGGCGGATGGGTCGCAGAAGAAGATGAGCGAGACGGAGTTTTTGGAGAAGTTGAAGCAGGGCAGAACGATGTCATCCTGAGCGAAGCGAAGGATCTGCTGTTTGAGGACTGTGGCGAAAAAGCAGATTCCTCGGGCAAAACCGGCCCTCGGAATGACAATTTCAAGTGATTTTTAGGTTTAACGAAAGAGGAACGAACGTGCTGGACTTTTTGGGGAGTTTGAAGAGGACACATTATTGCGGGGCGCTGCGGGCGACGGATGCTGGGCGCGATGCCACGATCATGGGCTGGGTACACCGGCGGCGCGATTTGGGGAATTTGTTGTTTCTGGATATTCGCGACCGCGCGGGGATCGTGCAGGTGGTGTTCAACAAAGAGACGCAGCCGGCGGCGCACGCGAAGGCCGAGCAGGCGCGCAGCGAATTTGTGGTGGCGGTGGAAGGCAAAGTGACGATGCGCGGGAAGGCGAATCCGGAGATTGCCACCGGCGAAGTGGAGATTGTTGCGGCACGGCTGCACATCCTGAACAACGCAAAGACGCCGCCGTTTCCGATTGAGGAAGAGATCAACGCGGCGGAAGAGACGCGGCTGAAATTCCGCTATCTGGATTTGCGGCGTCCGAGGCCGCACAAGAATCTGGCGCTGAGGCACAAGATTATTCTGGAGATTCGCAAGACGATGGACGAGATGGGGTTCATCGAGGTGGAAACGCCAATGCTGACGCGCTCGACGCCGGAGGGCGCGCGCGACTACCTGGTGCCCAGTCGCGTGCATCACGGGAATTTTTATGCGCTGCCGCAGTCGCCGCAAATTTTCAAGCAGATCCTGATGATTGGCGGCATGGACCGGTATTTCCAGATCGTGAAGTGCTTCCGCGACGAAGATTTGAGGGCGGACCGGCAGCCGGAGTTTACGCAACTGGACCTGGAGATGTCTTTCCCGCGGCAGGAAGATATTTTTGGTGTGATTGAAAACGTGATGGTGCGGGCGTGCGCGGTGGCGGGGATTGAGGCGAAAGCGCCGTTCCCGCACATGCTCTATAAGGATGCGATCTGGAAATACGGCAGCGACAAGCCGGACATGCGGTTTGGCATGGAGCTGCACGAGGTGACGGCGTGCTTCCCGGAAGAAGCGAAGCAGAAGCTTCAGATCGGCGGCAGCGTGTTTGCGTTTGCGGCGCCGGGTGCGGCGAGCTATTCGCGCAAGCAACTCGACGAGTTGACGGAGAAGGCGAAGGGGCTGGGCGCGCGCGGGGCGTATTTCGTGAAGCTGGCCGCGGAGGGAACGACGTCGACGGTGGAGAAGCTGATTAACGCGGAAAACGTAAAAAAGCTGGCCGAGGCTTGCGGGGCGAAGACGGGCGATCTGGTGGTGGCCGTTTCGGCAAAGGAAGAGATCAAGGGCACGGAAGCGGCGGCGCTGATTGCGGGGCAGTTGCGGCTGCAATTGGGCGAGGCGCTGGGCGTGATTGACAAGTCGCAGTGGAAATTTTTGTGGCTGACGGGATTTCCGCTGTTTGAATGGAGCGAGACGGACAAGACCTGGGTGAGCGCGCAGCACCCGTTCACGGGAATTGTGGATGAGGATCTGGAGAAGCTGGAGACCGCGCCGTGGGAGGTGCGGTCGAAGGGCTACGACCTGGTGCTGAATGGCGTGGAGCTGGGGTCGGGGAGCATCCGAATTCACCGGCAGGATATTCAAGAGCGGTTGTTTCGCGCGCTGGGGTTGAGCGAAGAGCAGTTGCGGCGGAGGTTTGGATTTTTCCTGGATGCGCTGACGTATGGGACGCCTCCGCACGGAGGGATTGCGCTGGGGCTGGACCGCGTGACGATGCTGCTGGCGGGGGAGAAGTCGATTCGCGAGGTGATTGCGTTTGCGAAGACGACGGCGGCGGTGGATTTGATGGCGGAGTCTCCGAGCGAGGTGGATCAGGGGCAGTTGGAGCAGTTGGGGATTGAGATTAAAGAGAGGAGCAAGGAAGCAAAGGGATAAAGAAAAAGTAAGCACAGAAACTAGGAAAAGAGACGAGATAGGAGGCGGGGGCTTCAGCCCCCGCGTTTGGATGAGCGGAAGCAAGGGGCTTTAGCCCCTGAAGTGAGGTTGCAATGTCAACGCCGCGACATAGAACGGCTCCTGGTTCTTCGTACTTTATTACGACAAAGTGTTGGCAAGCGCGAGCCGTCTTTCAGGTGAAGGAAACAGCAGAACTCATGGTTGAAACGCTCTTGGGCTATCGAGATTCTCGCGCTTACTTGTTGCATGAATTTGTGATCATGCCGGACCATCTTCATTTATTGCTGACACCCGGAAGAGAAACCGGTCTTGAGAAAGCCATTCAGTTGATCAAGGGCGGCAGTTCGCATCGAATTCACAAGCAGCGTGGTGGCAAGATGGAGATTTGGCAGGTCGGGTTTTATGATTGGACCATTCGAGATGTGGAGGATTGGCGGGCCAAGGTGAATTACATTCACATGAATCCGGTTCGCGGACGGCTTGTGGAAAGAGCGGCGGATTGGGCGTATTCATCGGCGAGTGGTAGATTTGCGGTTGATGCCATTCCCGAGCGGTATCAAAACCTTACTTCAGGGGCTAAAGCCCCTGCTTCTCCGGCGACGGTAACGCGGGGGCTGAAGCCCCCGCCTCCTGAAGAGCCCGAGAATGGCGCTGCTGAAGCGCCGCATGGGCTAAAGCCCCTGGGCGGCGAGCGGATTGATGTCGGAGCTTAAGCTCCGACCCCCGGTGCCGCAACTTTGATTTCGGAAAAAGCAAGAGGCGCAAAGGCTTGAGCAGGATACGGATATTGGCGGAGGCGGTGGCGAACCGGATTGCGGCCGGGGAGGTGGTGGAGCGGCCTGCGTCGGTGGTGAAGGAGTTGCTGGAGAACGCGCTGGATGCCGGCGCGAACTCGGTGCGGATCGAAACGGAGATGGGCGGAAAGCGCATGATCCGCGTGATTGATGACGGGCACGGGATGATGCACGACGATGCGCTGCTGGCGTTCGAACGGCATGCGACGAGTAAGCTGCGCACGGCGGACGATTTGATGACGATTGCGACGCTGGGATTTCGCGGGGAGGCGCTGCCGTCAATTGCGTCGGTGTCCCGATTGTTGCTGGAGACGCGTGACGCGGCGGAGACCGAGGGGACGCGCGTGGAGTTTGCGGGCGGGAAATTGGTGGGCGTAAAACCGGCGGGATTGCCGCCGGGGACCACAGTGAGCGTGGCGGATTTGTTTTACAGCGTGCCGGCGCGGCGGAAGTTTTTGAAGTCGGATACGACGGAATTGGGGCACATCGCGTCGCTAGTGACGCATTATGCGCTGGCGAATCCTTCGAAACAGTTTATTTTGACGACGCCAACGCAGGAGATTGTCAATTGCCCTCCGGCGGAAAAGCTGGCGGACCGGGTGTACCAGTTGTTTGGGCGGCAGGCGCTGGACGAACTGGTGGAACTCCCCAGTGTTTCCGCGGCGTTTCGCGCGGCGATCACCGAACCGGAGATGGAAGCAGGCGAAGAGGCGGCGACGCTGACGGTGAGCGGGTTTACTTCGCGGCCGGAGATTCAGCGGCCGAACCGGAATGGAATTTATGTGTTTGTGAACCGGCGGCTGGTGCGCGACCGGCTGATCTTGCACGCGATTCATGAGGCGTACCGGAATATTCTGCCGCCGAACGTCTTTCCAGCGACGCTGCTGTTTCTGGAGATGCCGTACGACGAGGTGGACGTGAATGTGCACCCGGCAAAGATTGAAGTGAGGTTCCGGCGGTCGCAGTTTGTGCACGATTTCACGCGCGATGCGATCCGGCAGGCACTGATGAGTGCGCGGCCGATTGCGAGTTTTGCCACGGCGGCGGTGGCGGGCGGCGTGGCGCCGAATCCGGCGGCTCCGGCGGGGTCGTTTGTTGGCGGCGGATTTGGCGGTGCTGCTGCAGCGGGGAATGGCGGAGTGCCGAGGGCGATGATTCCGGCGATGGAAGAGTTGGGCGTCGGATCGGGGGTTGGCTCGGATTATTCGGCGGGGAATGGATTCGATTTGTCGGCGGCGCCGGTGCAGCCCGCTGCGCAACGGTTTGCGTTTGAGCCGGGGGCCAGCGCTGCGTTTGGATCGGGATTTACGCCGGGGGCGATGCCGGATTTTGCGCGAGGGCGCGAGGCGAACTGGGCGGAGAATTTCGCGCGGGCGGGCGGAGATGCTCCGGCGACGTTGCCGCGTCCGGAGCAGATTGCGGATTTGAAGCCGCTGGGGCAGGTGAGCGCGAGTTTTATTATTGCGGTGAACGCTGAAGGATTGTGGATCGTCGACCAGCACGTGGCGCACGAGCGCGTGCTGTTTGAGCAGCACCTGGAGGCGCGGCGGGCGGGCAAGGTGGAGTCGCAGCGGATGCTGATGCCGCTGGTGTTTGATTTGTCGCCGCAGCAAGTGGTGATTTACGAAAAGATTGCCGAAGAGTTGGCGGCGAACGGGTTTGAAGTGGAGCCAATGGGGCCGAAGAGCGTGGCGATTCAGGCGATTCCGGCGGGCGTGGCGGCGACGGACGCGGAACATTTGCTGACGGAGATAATCGAGGGCATCGAGCGGGAGAACGCGGCGATTTCGATCGATACGCTGCAGGCGAAGATTGCGGCTTCGACGGCGTGCCATGCGGCGATCAAGGTGAACATGCCGCTAGACCAGACGAAGATGGAATGGCTGCTGGGGGCGCTGGCGAAGACGGATTGTCCGATGAGTTGTCCGCATGGCAGGCCGGTGGTATTGAGGTATTCGGTGAAGGAGATTGAGAAGGCGTTTCATCGGATATGAAGAGTGAATGGTGATTAGTGACTGGTGACTGGTGGGGCGAGCAGGAGGGTTTCGGTGCCCTCGCGCAAGTTGGGTGGCAGCGTTTAGGTTGAGGTCCTTCGGCCATCCTCGTCGGATGGCCTCAGGATGACAATGGTGTGGGCTTGGTTCTTGTTCGGTGATTGATTATCGCCGTGAGCAACGAAGGGGAAAAGAAGAGAAGAGGCTTAACGCAGAGACGCAGAGGACGCAGAGGAAGCGCAGAGAAGAAAGAGGCTGGCATGAAGGCCAGCGCTACATCGAAGAGGGAAGAGAGGGAAAGAGAAACGTGAGCGAGACGCAAACACAGAAGACGGCGGTGATTTTTGGGTTGGCGAACAAGCGGAGTATTGCGTGGGCGATTGCGCAGAAGATGGCGGAAGCCGGGTGGCGGCTGGCGATCACCTATCAGAATGAGCGACTGGAGCAGGAGGCCAAGGACCTGATCACGGATTTGCCGGGCGCGGACGGGTTCATGTGCGATGTGACTTCCGACGAGCAGATCGCGGCGCTGTTTGAAAAGCTGAAAGAAAAGTACGGCGTGCTGGACGGGTTGGTGCACAGCGTGGCGTATGCGCCAGCGGAGGAGTTGAAGGGCGAGTTTGTGAACACTTCGCGCGAAGGATTCCGGATGGCGCACGATATCAGCGTGTATTCGCTGATTGCGGTGGCGCGGGCGGCGGCGCCGATGATGACGAACGGTGGCGGGATCGTGACGCTGACGTATTATGGCGCGGAGAAGGTGGTCCCGAAGTACAACGTGATGGGCGTGGCCAAGGCAGCGCTGGAGGCGACGGTGCGTTACCTGGCGAACGACCTGGGACCGAAGGCGATTCGCGTGAACGCGATTTCAGCGGGACCGATCAAGACGCTGGCGGCGCGAGGGATTTCGCAATTGGGGGAGATGCTGAAATCGCATGCGGAGCGGGCGCCGTTGAAGCGGAACGTGGATCCGGCGGAAGTGGGAAACACGGCCGTGTTTTTGCTGTCGCCGGGGGGATCGGGGATTACCGGGGAGACGATCTACGTGGATTGCGGCTATAACATTATGGGATTTTAAAGGTAGTGGCGAGTGGCGAAACTCAGAAAATAGAAATTGGAAAATAGAAAATTGGAAGAAGGAACGGAGCGGGGCACGAGGGATCGTGCCTCGTTGAGTTTATGCAGGGAAGCGAGGCGACTTGGCGGGGAAATTGACGATTGCGATTGATGGGCCGGCGGGGTCGGGGAAGAGCACTGTGGCGCGGCGGGTGGCGGCGACGCTGGGGTATTTGTACCTGGACAGCGGAGCGATGTACCGCGCGGTGGCTTTGAAGGCGCTGGAGCGGAAGATTTCACTGGAAGATGATACGGCGCTGATGAAGCTGGCGCAGAGGACGCACATTGAGTTGAAAGCACCGACGGCGGAGCAGGAAGCGGCGGGATTGAAGAATCGCGTGTTTCTGGACGGGCGCGAAGTGACAAAGGAAATTCGAACGGGAGAAGTGGCGCAGGCGGCTTCGCGGTTGGCGACGATCGCGGGCGTGCGCGAAGTGCTGGTAGCGGAGCAGCAGAAGGCGGGCGAGGGCGGCGGAGTGGTGATGGAAGGGCGGGACATCGGGACGGCGGTTTTTCCGGGGGCGGAATTAAAGATTTTTCTGGAGGCGTCGGCGGAGACACGGGCCGAGCGGCGGTGGATGGAGCACCAGGAAAAAGGCGAAGAGTTTACCGTGGAGCAGGTTTTGGAGGAAGTGCACGAGCGGGACAAGCGGGATCGGGAGAGAAAAGTTTCTCCGCTGGTGCGGGCGGAAGATGCGGTGCTGGTGGACAACACGGCGATGGGGATTGAGGAGACGGCAAGGTTGATTGTGATGCTGGCGAGGGAGAAGGAAGAGGTAAAGAAGTAATGAGGTGAAGAAGTAGGGGAAAAGCGGAAGAGTTTGCGCCGCGGTGCTGAGAATGTTCATGGACGCGAGAAGAGAAAATCCACCACAGAGTTAACAGAGGCGAGCAGAGGTGGCGGAGAGTTGGAAGGCAGGGAGTTTGTGCCGCCCCTACGGGGCGCCCGTTTGTTTTCGATCGGGACCCAGGCCTTGCGGCCTGGGCAACTTTGTTTCGCGCCTTCGGCGCGGGGGGGGAAAGCGTGGATGTAGCCAGCGCCACTATCTCGGATCGAGAAAAGCAGCGAAGAGTCTAGTTACCTGAAAAATAACAAGTTAGAGTGAAATCGGCAGTGTTTATGCGGGTTTTGAAAAAAAGTGCTTGACAGATTTTGCAGCTACGTTTACTTTGCAGATATCTCAGAAATTTCTCGCGGCTTTGCCGCGGGACCTCACTGAGCGTAGAAGGCAGACGATGGGACAAGACAAACCAAGTCATGATCGATGGATGACCAGGCGAAACGGTCTTGAAGTCTGCTTCTTTACGCGACTTTAAGACACTCCGCTAAATTCAATCGATTCAGAGAAAACCACGCGGGAGAGGTGTTTCCCGGGATGGCGAAGTTCACGGGTACTTCGTTGACAAGGGCCGAAAGGCTTGGGTTCGAAGCCCAAAGACCGTGAGCGCCGATTCCTCCCGGAAGTTTACCTGCGGGCGTTTTGCGCGGGATCGAATGGTTTTACGCGTGAGATGGTGGAGGTGTGTGCGGATTTAGAAAAGTTTGCGGCGTGGCGCAGGCGCGAGTTACATCGGCACCAAGGGTCGCCGGTTCGATTCCGGCCGTTGGCGAAAGCTGGCGTAGCTCAGTGGAGGAGCATTGGACAAGTCTCGGGCCGAAGATTCCCGCCGCAAAAGTTTCCGGTGTGGTGCAGGAACACGTTACTTCGCACCAAGCACGATCCAGAGCGCTTCGGTGAAAACCGGAGAGATACGGGAGCGAGAACCCGTCTGTTGCAAAACGGTAGCTCAAACCAACGCGGGCCGAACGTTCCCGCCGGAAAGAGATACCGGGATGGCGGGGGGCAGGGGTACTTCGACTCCAATGGAAGGCGAGGCTGTCAGCTTCGCGCCCTGTTCGATGATTCCTCCCGGTTGAAATTGTAGCAGCGAGCGGAAAAACCTCAGGCCCTGAGAATCGGGCCTGAGCTACAGGGCGCTGCTGGAAGTTTGCCGAGCGGCAAGAGAGGTTGGACGTGGCGTAGGGCAGGGTTACTTCGCCTATTAAGCGGGAGGACGTGAGTTCGAATCTCACCTGGTCCATATGGGGGCCAGTAGCTCAGTGGATAGAGCCCCTAACAGTCCCTGACCGAAAGTTCCCGTCCAGCAGTTTGCTAAAAAGACGGCATAGAGATTCTCAAGAAAGGAGGTGAGCGCATTGAATGACATCGTGAGTCTAGAGGGGCCCGTGGTGAAGCGGGATGGGCAGCTTGTGCTTTTGATCCCGCTTGAGGAGGGCGGAGAAGAGTTGACCGAGTGTTCGCGGGGAATTTCGGAGGTGGAAAACGGATTCCTAAAAATCGTGATCCCGGAGTGGCTCGCGGGCGTGTTGCGGATCGAAGAGGGCGACCTGGTTAACGTTAACAACGTGAACGGGAAGTTCAACATTTCGGCGGTGAGTCCCCGACTGGTTCATTAGCCGGAGCTAAGCTCCGACGCAGAGTTTTGAAGAAAGGAGGAGAGGCAGTGATGGCAAAGATGAATGTATGGAAGCGGATGTTCCCGGCGAAGACGCACGAGGGAGCGGTGGCGCAGAAGGTGAGCCCGAAGGCGGAACTGCGGCGCACGGTGCTCACGTGCCTGCTGTGGGAAGACACCTTCTATGAGAAGGGCAACGACATCGCGCAGCGGATCGCGGCGCTGGCGCGCGCAAACAAGGCCGAGGACGTGGCCGCGCTGGCGGTGGAGGCGCGGAGCGAGATGCAGTTACGTCACGCGCCGCTCTTCCTCGCGCGCGAACTGGCGCGGCGCAAGGGCGCGGGCCCGCTGGTGGCGGAAACGCTCGAGAAGGTGATCCAGCGCGCGGACGAACTCGGCGAGTTCGTGGCGCTCTACTGGAAGGAAAAGAAGCAGCCGCTTTCGGCGGGGGTGAAGCGCGGACTGGCGCGGGCGTTTGTGAAGTTCGACGCGTACCAGTTGGCGAAGTACGACCGCGAATCGGTGGTGAAGCTGCGCGACGTGCTGTTTCTGTGCCACGCGAAGCCTCAGAACGAGGAACAGGCGGGGGTGTGGAAGCGGCTCGTGGAAGGGAAGCTCGAAGCGCCGGACACGTGGGAAGTGGCTCTTTCGGCCCGGAAAGGGAAGAAAGAGACCTTCGAGCGCCTGCTTGAGGAAGGGAAGCTCGGCGGAATGGCGGTGCTGCGCAACCTGCGGCTGATGACGGCCGCGGGCGTATCGCCGAAACTGATCCGCGAGCGGCTCGACAAGGGCGTGGCGCGCGCGCTGCCGTTCCGTTTCGTGACGGCGGCGCGGCACGCTCCGAAGCTCGAGGACGCGCTGGAAGCGGCGATGCTGAAGGGCATTGCCGGACTGGCGAAACTCGAGGGCGCGACGGGGCTGTTGGTCGACGTGTCTGGCTCGATGAACACCGCGTTGTCGCGGAAGGGTGAAACCACGCGCATGGACGCAGCGACTGGACTGGCCATCCTGTTGCGGGAAAAGGCCGAGGAGTTTTGTATCGCGACCTTTTCCGATGCGTGCGTGGAGCTGCCGCCGCGGCGCGGGTTTGCGCTGCGGGACGCGATCGTGAAGTCGCAGAACCACTCGGGTACGTACCTGAAGCGGGCGCTGACGGAACTTCACGAGAAGCGCGACTGGCAGGAGCTGGACCGCGTGATCGTAGTGACCGACGAGCAGTCGCACGACGGGATTTTGCCGGCGTGGACCAAGAAGGCGTACGTGGTGAACGTGGCTCCGTACAAGAATGGACTGAGCTACGGGAACGGATGGACGCACATTGACGGCTGGTCGGAACGGGTGGTGGACTACATCGCGGCAGTGGAAGCGGAGGCCGGGGAGTAGGTCGCAGCTGTTAGCCATGAGCCGTTAGCAAGAGACGTAAGGATGTCCACAGTCCGTAGTTAACAGTCGACAGTCAACAGTCAACAGCTAAGAGCAAAGGATAGAAACTTACTTCCAGGCGCCTCTGACCAGCGGGGGCGCCTGCTTTTTTTTGGGAGGAGAAGTAATGAGAAAACGAAGCAGCGAACATGGGGAGTGGCCGGCTGCGGAAGGTGGCTTTGCGCTTGCCTGCTGGAAGCAGGCGCTACCATTGCGTGAGGGTTGCGGAGGTCAGGTGGAGGCGATGGAGGCTTTTTGGAGGGCGGACTGGTAGGAGTCGGGGACGGAGTCTTCGGGGCAGCCGAGGCGCTGGGTGAAGGCGGAGAGCTTGGGCCATTCGGCGCGCTCGAGGGCGAGGAGGACTTCGTAGAGATCGCGGTAACGGTTTTCGCCGCCGCAAAGGGCGGATTTGATTTCGGGGTCGATGGGAAGAGCGGCGAGGACGTCTTTCAGCGGTTTGTCGAGCAAGGCGTCGGAAACGGAAAGAAGGCCCATGAGAAAGAGATTGGAACTTTTTTCATGGAGGCCGGCGGGGGAGGAAAAGTCTTCGCAGAAATAGGCGCGGGTGAGGGCGGTGCGGATGAGTTCGGGCGGCTTACCGGAACTCATGGCGACGACAGCGAAGATGGAGACCCAGCGGCGGAATTCGGTTTCACCGAGCAAGGTGATGGCGTGGCGGATGCTGTGAACTTCGGAACGGAGGCCGAGGGCGGGCGAATTGAGATAGCGAAGGAGGCGATAGAGGAGGGAAGGCTCCTGCTTGAGAAGATTTTCGATGGCGTCGTAATTGAGATCGGGAGCGGCAACGGCGCCGATGAGCTGGAGCTGGATGAGTTTGTTGCCGGGGATGTCGCGAGTTTCGAGCATGGAGGGCTTGCAAAAGAAATAGCCCTGGAAATAGGAATAGCCGAGATTGCGGGCTTCGTCGAAGTCACGCTGGGTTTCGACTTTTTCGGCGAGGAGCGCGATGCCATTGCCGGAGAATTGTTCGGCAACGCGCTTGCGGCCGTCGGCGTCAAGGAGGGTGAAATCAACCTTGAGATAGTTGGCGAGATCGACGAGAGGGCGCAGGGAGGGATCGCCAAGAAAATCGTCGAGGGCGAGGAGATAGCCGTCCTGGCGGAGTTCGCGGCAGAGATTGACGATTTCACTGGAAGGCTTGACGCTTTCGAGAATTTCAATCACCACGCGGTCGGGTGGAAGCAATCGGGGTGCGCCGAGGCGCAAAGCGATTTCGTCGACGTTAACGAAGGCGCGGGCCGGGCCGGTAAGCGCCTGGAGATTGAAGAGGGTGAGGGAATCGGCGATGACGCTGCAGGAAGCGTTGCCGTGGGCCTGGAAGAAGTTTTGCGGGCCGCTGCGGAAGAGGAGTTCGTAGGCGTGGACGCGCAGGCGCTTGTCGAAAATCGGCTGGCGGGCAATAAATTTTTCGTGCATCGGGCACCCTACCCCGCCGGAGCGGAGAATTGCGAATGGGCTGAGCGGCCGGTGGTGTGGCCGAGAGGTGGCCGATCTAAAGTTCGGCCACTACATAAGCGCGCAGCCGGATCGTTTGGTTTCCACGGGGCACTCTCTGCTTGCAGAGAGCGGGTGGGGTGCCGTGGGAGAAAACACTTCAGGGGCTAAAGCCCCTTTAACAAGGCCTGCGGAATGCGGGGACTAAAGTCCCCGCCTCCTATGCGGAAACAACCAAGCAACGCGCGGGCCGCGGAACGCGGGGGGCTGAAGCCCCCGCCTCCTAAAGAGTTACGTTGGGGCGGACATGGAGTTGAGGAACTCCATGTTGGCCTTGGTTTTCGAGAGGCGGCTGAGCAAGAGTTCCATGGCCTCCACGGTCGAAAGCGGGCTGAGCACCTTGCGAAGGACCCAGACGCGGCTGAGCTCGTCGGGCGGAAGGAGCAGCTCGTCCTTACGGGTTCCGGAGCGCTGAATGTCGATGGCCGGGAATACGCGCTTATCGGCGAGGCGGCGGTCGAGATAGATTTCCATGTTGCCGGTGCCTTTGAACTCTTCGAAGATGACGTCGTCCATGCGGCTTCCGGTGTCAATCAGCGCGGTGGCGATGATGGTGAGCGAGCCGCCTTCCTCAACGTTGCGCGCGGCGGCGAAGAAACGCCGCGGGCGCTGCAAGGCGTTGGCGTCAATACCGCCGGAGAGGACTTTGCCGGACGGCGGGGTGACCGCGTTATAGGCGCGGGCAAGGCGCGTGATGGAGTCGAGGAGCACCACGACATCGCGCTTGTGCTCGACGAGGCGCTTGGCCTTTTCGAGGACCATTTCGGCGACTTGAATGTGGCGCTGGGGCGGTTCGTCGAAGGTGGAGCTGATGACTTCACCCTTGACGGTGCGCTGCATGTCGGTGACTTCTTCGGGGCGCTCGTCAATGAGCAGAACGATCAAGGCGACTTCCGGATGGTTGACGGTGATGGAGTTGGCGATGGACTGCAGCATCATCGTCTTGCCGGTGCGGGGTGGGGCGTTGATGAGACCGCGCTGGCCTTTGCCGATGGGGCAGAGGAGATCGAGGACGCGGCCCGTAAGGTTGTCCTTGTTGGTCTCCATCTTCAGGCGGCCCTGGGGGTAGAGGGGCGTGAGGTTATCGAAGAAAATTTTGTTGCGGGCAACTTCGGGATCCTCGAAGTTGACGGCTTCGACCTTGATCAGGGCGAAGTAGCGCTCGCCGTCCTTGGGAGGACGCACCTGGCCGGAGACGGTATCGCCGGTGCGCAGGTCGAACTTGCGGATCTGCGAGGGCGAGACGTAGATGTCGTCGGGCCCGGGGAGGTAGTTGTATTCGGGAGCGCGGAGAAAGCCGAAGCCGTCGGGAAGGCATTCGAGGACGCCTTCCGAGAAGATCAAGCCGCTCTTCTCCGTCTGCGCGCGGAGGATCTGGAAGATCAGCTCCTGCTTGCGCATACCGCTGGCGCCGGGAATGTTGAGTTCCTTGGCGATCTTTGCCAGATCGGTGATGTTCTTTTCTTTCAGCTCAGCGAGGCTGATGCTGATTTCCTTGTTACCTTCTGTACTCGTTTCTTTTGCCATAGTTCCTAACTTTTAAGTTTTGGTTGATTGTTCCTTGACCGATACCGGAACTGCACTGCGTGGTGGTGTACCTTCCGGCGAAAAAGAGATTTCGCCAGGGCGGGCAACCAAACTGTCTGCAACCGGAAGCGACCTGCAATCACCAGCCCAAGCTTTCCCTCAGGGGCTAAAGCCCACTGCGTGAGAAAAGCTTGCGCCAGGGCTGAAGCACCGGCCTCCTAAGGAAGAACGGCCGGGAACTTCACAGGCACTAGTTGGTCAAACTCGTGTCTTTATCGGCGCCGGTGGTAAACGTTTCAGCAACAGGCGCAACCCCACTGCCAACCAGTGGCACAATGGGCCGCTCCAGCGCAACTTGCAATACTTCGTCCATGATTTCCACGAAGTGGATTTTCAAGCTGGAGAGGATCTCCTGAGGGATTTCCGCTAGGTCCTTCTCATTATCCTTCGGAAGGATGATGGTACGCAAGCCCATTCGGTGGGCGGCCAGGAGCTTTTCCTTAACGCCGCCGATGGGGAGGACCTTGCCGCGGAGGGTGATTTCGCCGGTCATGGCCAAATCGTGGCGCACAGGATTCTTGGTAAGCGCGCTGACCAGGGAAGTGGCGATGGTGATGCCGGCGGAGGGGCCGTCCTTGGGGATAGCGCCTTCGGGCACATGCACGTGAATGTCGAGCGTGCGGTAGAAATCTTTTTCGAGGCCGAGCGCGGCGGTGCGCGAGCGGACGTAACTCATGGCGGCTTGCGCGGATTCCTGCATGACTTCACCGAGCTTGCCGGTGGGAGTGAGACGGCCTTTGCCTTCCATGGTGGTGGCTTCGACGGCGAGGACGGAGCCGCCGACCTCGGTCCAGGCGAGGCCGGTAGCGAGTCCGATTTCGCTCTGCTTTTCGAGGCCAAATTCGCGGAACTTCAGGATGCCCAGGAGATCGTGGATATTTTGCGGCGTGATTTCCACGGTGGTATCGGCGCCCTCGGCGACGACGCGGCGGGCCATCTTGCGGGCGATGTTCTGGATTTCACGCTCGAAATTGCGGACGCCGGCTTCGTGGGTGTAATGCCGGATGATGTGCAGCAGGCCCTCATCGGTGAAGGTGAGATTCTTTTCGGTAAGGCCGGTAGCTTCGCGAGCGCGCTTCACCAGGAAGCGCTTGCCGATCTCGAGCTTTTCCTGCTCCGTGTAGCCGGGGATGCGGAGAATCTCCATGCGATCCTGGAGCGGCTGCGGGATGGTGTGCATCACGTTGGCGGTGCAGACGAACATGACCTTGGAGAGGTCGTATTCGACGTCGAGGTAATGGTCGGTGAAGGCGTGATTGAGTTCGGGATCGAGGACTTCCATCAGGGCGGCGGAAGGGTCGCCACGGAAGTCGGTGGACATTTTGTCCACTTCGTCGAGAACGAAGATCGGGTTGATGGTGCCGGCCTTCTTCATCATCTGGATGATCTGGCCGGGCAGCGCTCCGATGTAAGTGCGGCGATGGCCGCGAATTTCGGCTTCATCACGCACGCCGCCAAGCGAGACGCGGACAAACTTGCGGCCGGTGGCATGGCCGATGGACATGGCCAGCGAAGTTTTGCCGACGCCCGGAGGCCCGACAAAGCAGAGGATGGAGCCTTTAGGATTCTTCACAAGTTGGCGGACGGCGAGAAATTCCAGGATGCGATCTTTTACCTTTTCGAGGCCGTAATGCTCTTTGTTGAGAATTTCCTCGGCGGCCTTGATGTCGCGAATTTCTTTCGAACGCTTTTTCCAGGGCACGGCGAGCAGCCAGTCAATATAATTGCGGCTGACGGTGGATTCAGCGGACATCGGGGGCATCAGTTCAAGACGCTTCAGTTCGGTGATGGCCTTTTCCTGGACGTCCTTGGACATGCCGGCGGTGTCGATCTTCTTTTTCAACTCTTCGATTTCGTTCTTTTCGCCGCGGCCGAGTTCTTTCTGGATGGCCTTGAGCTTTTCGTTGAGGTAGTACTCTTTTTGGGCGCGCTCCATCTGGCGCTTGACGCGGGTGTTGATGTTGCGGTCGACGTTGAGCTTTTCGAGTTCGATTTCGAGAATGTCGGAGATGCGATTGAGGCGCTCGAGCGGGTCGGCGGTTTCGAGCAGGTCCTGCTTTTCGTCAACGGGAAGCTGAAGATTGGCGGCGATGGTGTCCGAAAGGCGCGCGGGGTCGTCCACGCGGGCGGCGGCGATCATGGTGTCGTAATTCAGGCTTTGCGAGAGCTTGATGAACTGTTCGTAGAGGCCGGTGACTTTGGTGACGAGTTGCTCGACCTGAGGAGTGGATTCAATGCGCGCGGCGAGCAGGCGGATGGTGGCGCGGAAGAAGCCTTCCTCGGTGGTGATGGAAAGGGAACGGGCGCGTTCGACGCCTTCGACAAGGACTTTGATGTTGCCATCGGGAAGCTTGACGCTCTGGACGATGTTGGCGAGGGTGCCGACCGCGTAGATCTCCTCGGGTTTCGGGTCGTCGATGGAAGCGTCGTGCTGCGTGGAGAGAAAAATCTTTTTGTCGCCGGCGAGGGCTTCTTCAAGCGCGCGGACGCTGGCTTCGCGGCCGACGATGAACGGAGTCATCTGCTGCGGAAAGATGACCATATCGCGCACCGGCATCATGGGTACGCGCTTCATTTCCTGCTTCTCACGATTGAACATTCGGACCCCTGGACCTTCCAGAAGGCGGCCTAAGCCGCCCCTACAAGACTGCCGGTCTAAAGTCCGGCCACTACGGGCGCCCGCCTCAGAAAGCGGGCCCTACATCCTCAGATGCGCGAGAGGCGGCGGTTGTCAGCCGGCCTTCTCGAGCAAACTCCAATTAATTTCGTGGCCGCGGACCATCTCGGCGGTGACCACGAAATCGCGCAAGCGCTTCTGCATCGGCAGGTGGTACATCAATTCAAGCATGAGGTCTTCGAGAATCATACGCAAGCCGCGCGCGCCGACTTTGCGCTGAAGAGCCAACTCGGCCACGGTTTCTAGAGCGTCGTCGGTGAAGCGGAGGCGGACATTCTCAAATTCGAAGAGGCGCTGGTATTGCTTAAGGAGCGCGTTCTTCGGCTCGGTCAAAATCTTCATCAAGGCGCCCTTGTCGAGGTCGCTCATAACACCTGCGACGGGCAGGCGGCCGACGAATTCGGGAATCAGGCCGTAGCGGATCAGATCGCCGGGCTGCACTTGTTCCAGCAATTCGGTGTTGCGGCGCTGCGGCGTGGAAGCGGCTTGGGCGTCGGTATGGAAGCCAAGCGAACGGCGGCCCACGCGCTTTTCAATAATTTTTTCGAGGCCGACGAACGCGCCACCGCAGATGAATAGGATGTTCGTCGTGTCCACCGGAGTAAATTCCTGGTGGGGGTGCTTGCGGCCGCCCTGAGGAGGCACGTTGGCGACGGTGCCTTCGAGAATCTTGAGCAGCGCTTGCTGAACGCCCTCGCCGCTGACGTCGCGCGTGATGGAGGGGTTCTCGTCCTTCTTGGCGATCTTATCGATTTCGTCGATATAGATGATGCCTTGCTGGGCTTTCTGCACGTCGCCATCGGCGGCTTGCAGGAGCTTTAGAATAATATTTTCGACGTCCTCGCCGACGTAGCCCGCTTCGGTGAGTGTGGTGGCGTCCACAATGGCGAAGGGGACATCGAGCATGCGCGAGAGCGTTTGTGCCAGCAGGGTCTTGCCGGTGCCGGTGGGGCCGATCAAAAGAATATTGGACTTGCTGAGTTCGACTTCGCCGGGCTGCTTGTTGAGGAAGATGCGCTTGTAGTGGTTGTACACGGCGACGGCGAGCTTTTTCTTGGTGCGGTCCTGGCCGATGACGTAGCCATCCAGGAACTGCTTGATTTCAGGCGGGCGAGGGAGGCGGCGCGCCGGAGCGGCGGCCTGCTCGCGCTTCTCGTCTTCGAGAATGGTCTGGCAGACGCCGACACACTCGTTGCAGATATAGGCCCGGGGATAGTCAGAGGGAGAGCTGATGAGCTTCTCGACCTGCTCCTGCGTCTTGTGACAGAAGGAACAGCGAAGGGGTTCGTCTGGGCTATATTTTTTCACGTGTGTGAGGGCCTCTCCCCGGAACCAGAGCCGGAGTCGCATCCTTATTCTAGGCCGATTTTTCTCCCGGGTGAAAGAGCAAAGTGTGAACGTGCTGTGAATCGGAAAACCGTTTGAAGATGAGCGGGCGGCGAGACCCGCTATTCCATTTCTATTCCATTTCTTAATTCTGGCCGGTCTAAAGTCCGGGCACTGCCCAAGCAAAGACACAGGCTGAAGCCCGTGCTACTAGCGGTGCTTGAAGATGATCTCGTCGATCATCCCGTAATCCTTGGCCTGCTCCGGGTTCATGATGTAGTCGCGCTCGACGTCTTTTTCGATGCGTTCCACGGGCTGTCCGGAGTGTTTGGACAGAATGGAGTTGATGGTGGAGCGCATGCGCAGGATTTCCTTGGCATGCAGGTCAATGTCAGTGGCTTGGCCGCCGAGGCCGCTCATCCAGGGCTGGTGGATCAGGATGCGGGCGTTGGGGAGGGCGAAGCGCTTTTTGGGCGAGCCGCCGGCCAGCAGGACAGCGGCGATGGAGGCCGCCTGGCCGACGCAGGTGGTGACCACGTCCGGCTTCACGAACTGCATGGTGTCGTAAATGGCGAAGCCGGCGGTGATGGAGCCGCCCGGGGAATTGATGTAGAGCTGAATATCCTTTTCGGGATCTTCGGCCTGAAGGAACAGCATCTGGGCGGTAGCCAGATTGGCGACGTGGTCGTCAATCGGCGTGCCGATGAAGATGATGTGCTCCTTGAGGAGGCGCGAGTAGATGTCATAGGCGCGCTCGCCCCGGCTGGTCTGTTCGACGACCATGGGAACCAGAGTGGTCGCGTAATACGAAGGTTCGTCGTAGTTTTTCATGTCAGAAAGTGAACTCGCGAAAATCAGCTCGCAGAAGGGCTTGAACTACTTGGCGCTGGCTGCGGCGACCGTTTTGACGCTGGCGTTCTGCGCCAACCAGTCGATAGTTTTGTCGCTCCGCAGCTTAGCCTTCATCCTATCGAGGGCTCCCTGCTTTGTCAAACGAGCGCGAAGGGCCTCGGCGGATTCACCGGAGTGGCTGGCCATGTGTTCGAGTTCATGATCGAGTTCCTCGTCGGTGACATCGATCTTTTCCTCGGAAGCGATGCGGTCTATCACCAGCTCGGCCTTGACGTCTTCCTTGGCGCGGTCTTCCTGGCGCTTGCGAAGACTGACCCAGTCCAAATTGACGGCGCGGGGATCGACGCCTTGCTGGGCGAGAGAACGAACGACGCGCTCGAGGCGCACATCCATTTGATGCTCGACGAGCGATTCGGGCACGGGGAAGTCGTGGAGCTTTACAAGTTCGCCGATGATCTTTTCGCGCTGGAGGTCCTTATGGCGATGATCGCGCTCGTGCTCAAGGCCTTCGCGGATTTTGGTCTGGAGTTCGTCGAGCGAAGTGGCGTCGCTGACGTCCTTGGCGAATTCGTCGTTGAGCTCGGGAAGCTTTTTGGTCTTGATGCCGAGGACGTCCACTTCATAGTGGAAGAGTTTGCCGGAGAGTTTCGGGTCGGGATAGTCGGCGGGGTAATTGACATCGAAGGTCTTGTGGTCACCGATGTTGGCGCCACGAAGGTTCTCGTTGAACGGCTCCATCGTCTCTTCCGCACCAACATGGCAGAGAACGCTTTCGGCTTGCAGGGGTTCACCGCCGCCTTCGGGCGCGCCATGGAGTTTCACCTGGACGAAGTCGTCGTTCTGGACCGCGCGGCCTTCGACGGGAGCGAAGTTGGCGGCGCGCTGCTGCATCTCGGCGAGGGCCTTGTTGATGTCCTCGTCAGTGATGGTCATTTCCGGCATTTCAATTTCGAGGCTCTTGTAGTTGGCAAGCTGGAATTCCGGCAGCACGTCGAAGGTGGCGCGGAATTTGACCGGCTGGCCTTCGTGGAATTCGAGTTTGTCCACCTGGGGTTGCGAGATGGGACTAAGCTTCTGTTCGGTGACGGCCTTCTCGACGGTTTCGGGGACGAGATTCTGCAGGACTTCGCCCTTGATCTCTTCGGCGAAGCGGCGCTTGATCAGGGAAATGGGGGCCTTGCCGGGGCGAAAGCCCGGGACGCGCGCAATCTTCGCGAATTCCTTAGCGACTTTTTCGGTGGACTTGGAAACTTCATCGGCGGGAATTTCGAGTTCCAGCTCTCTACGGCAAGTGGCAGCGTCAGACATTCATCTTCTCCCTTATATCCAATGCGGGTTAGGCGATGCAGTTCCTCAGGGGCTAAACCCTTTTTGTTCTGGCAGTGATGTCGGAGCTAAAGTTCCGACTCCCGGCTAAGCTTTGTGATGGCAAGCCGCTTGAGCAGGCGAAAAACACGCATCCGGGTTCGTTGTGATCCTCGCGCGCATCTCCGGTTGCACCGGAGTCCAAAGAACGGACCTGCGGAATTTCTTGGATTGCAGTGCAGAACCCAGCGGAATCCCTGCCAGCGACAACAACTCACAAGTATAGGCGACAGTTGTACGAGGGTCAACAAACTGCATTGCCCGATGACGTCACCATCTTTTGCGGTTTGCGACTTAAGCCGGCGAGACGTGTTCTATTCAGTGTGAAGCGCCCAATCGCCATCCAACGGGCCCTGCAAGAACTAGAAACTTAGAGAGGCTCCAACTCATCTAAATAAGCAGGGAACAAGAAGCAGCGGGCGAGCAGGAGGTTGATGCGCATGAACATCGTCAAGCGTGTGACAGGCAGTTGGGGAGGGCAACGAACGAGACAAGGGTTGGGCTGGCTGCTTTCTTTGGCATTGCTGCTGGCGACCTTGCCGGGCAGTCTTTTTGCTCAGGATCAACAAGCGCCGCCCGCGGCAGCATCCGGGCCGCAATACGCGGTGCAAACTCCCGAGCAGTTACAGCAACTGGTGGCGCCGATCGCTCTTTATCCGGATTCTCTGGTAGCGCAGATTCTTTCCGCGGCCACGTTTCCGGAGCAAGTGGTGGAGGCCGACCGGTATGTGCAAACGCATCCAGACTTGAAGGGACAGGAACTGGCGCAGGCCGTGGACCAGATGAATTGGGATCCGAGCGTGAAGGCGCTGACGGCTTTCCCGTCCGTGCTCGGAAATATGGACAAGAACATTTCGTGGACTTCCACGCTGGGCGACGCTTATTACAACCAGCAGCAGGACGTGATGGACGCGGTGCAGGTGATGCGGCAGAAGGCGGAGCAGGCCGGCAACCTGAAGACGACGCAGCAACAGGTGGTGACGGAGCAAGGTTCGACAATCGTCATTCAACCGGCGGCCCCAGATGTGGTGTATGTGCCGGCCTATGATCCCTGGTTGGTGTACGGTCCAGCGATCGTGGCCTGGCCGGGATGGTATCCCTATCCAGGTATCTGGTTTGGCGGGCCCTATCTTTCGTTCGGTATCGGATTCGGGGTCGGATTTTACGGGGGATATGGCTGGGGCTGGCATCACTGGGGCTGCGATTGGCACGGCCACTACGTTGCTTACAACAACGCGAGGTACTACTCGCGCAGCACGACGTTTTACAACCGCAATGTCTACTACCGCGGGGGCCACGGGGGGCCGCAGGCGTTCAGCAAAGGCGCGGACCGGCCACCGTCAGCGCGTGGGAATGTATACAACCGTCCAGGTGCATCGCCAAAGCCGTTTGAAGGGAACACGAAAGCGGCGCGTGGATATGCCGAGCCGCGAGGACAAAGCAACGTACGGTCCGGGGCGTTCAGCAACTACGATCATGGCGGAGAATCACGCAGCTACTCGGCCCGCGGCAGCGCGAGCGTAGGGGGAGGCGGATTCCATGGCGGCGGTGGCGGCGGCTCCCACGGCGGAGGCGGAGGCGGAGCACCGCACGGCGGCGGAGGCCCGCACCACTGACCCCGGCGGCAAGCGATCCTGGCAAAGCAGTCCACACGAGGAGAAGCGGAGGAGTCTATATGCTGCGAATGAAGAAAATATTTGGTGGATATCGGGGGGACGTGTTTCTGCTGGTTGCCACGGTAGCGATCCTGGTGGTGGGCATCACGGGTGTTCCTTCGATGGGGCAGCAGAAAGGGCAAAAGACGTTTTCGTCGCCGGAGGAGGCCAGCAAGGCGCTTTATGCGGCGGCTGGCGCCAATGATGAAAAGGCGCTGCTGGAAGTTCTTGGTCCGAAGGGGAAGGACATAATCTATTCGGGCGATGACGCGGAAGATGCGGAGAACCGGGCGACTTTCGTGAAGCGCTATCACGAGATGAACCGGCTGGTGAAGGAGCCGGACGGCAGCGTGACGCTGTACATCGGACCTCACAACTGGCCCTATCCGATACCTTTGGCAAACAAAGGGAATGCGTGGTATTTCGACACGGCGGCGGGCGAAAAAGAAATCGTGTTCCGGCGGATCGGGCGAAACGAAATGTCGGCGATTCACATTTGCCAGCAGCTTGTGGCCGCGGAGAAGGATTATTTCGGCCAGCACAATGCGTATGCACAGAAAATCTTCAGTGACGCCGGTAAGCAAAACGGATTGTATTGGACGGCAACGGGTAACGAGCCGCAGAGCCCGATCGGGCCGCGTGTTGCTTGGGCCTTTGTAAGCGAGTCTTCCTCGCAGCAGGGGGGCGAAGCGGCGCCGTATCGCGGGTATTACTTCGAAATGCTCAAGCCCAGCGGGGGATTCGTGTTTGTGGCGTATCCGGCCGAATACCGTTCATCGGGTGTGAAGACATTCGTGGCGGGCACCGACGGAAACGTGTACGAGAAGGACTTGGGCAAGAAGACGGAAGCCGCGGCGAAATCCATGAGCGCTTTCACTCCGGACAAGAGCTGGCAAAGGGTGGAAGAGGAACAACAGCAGGCCACCAGCGAGAGCAATCCGTGATTCAGATCGCAGGCATCAGGAGTGTGGAGGTCTGAAGCGGAAGAGCTTCTGGCAGTCGGTGCGGAGGAAGCCGCCGAAGACCGGGGCGGGATGATTGCCGCGTTCCAGGACGAACTTGCAGGGAATGAGACACGCGCGCCATTTGTAAAAATCGTTACCGCGCTTCTGGCCAAAGGCGGCAATGTCTTCCTGGAAGACGCCAAAGACAACCGCTCCGATGCGGGACCAGACGCAAGCACCCGCACACATCGCGCACGGCTCGTGCGTGGAATATAGAATGAATTCCGGCAGGTAACGGCCGTAGCCGCTGCAGACATACTTCAGGGTTTCCAATTCCACATGCTTGATGCTGGAGCCGGAAGTTTTCACGCGATTGCCGGCGCTGGCGATGACCACTTCGCGGCGGCCGACGAGGCGGGTGATGACCGCGCCGATGGGATAGTCACCACGATCGCCCGCGCGGCGGGCCTCATCGATCGCGAGTTGCATGAATTTCTTCTGGGGTTTGAAGGATGCGGGGATCATGCCCTGGAATTATAACCGTGACTCGTGCTTCGTGTCCCGTGATCCGAAGAACAGCAAAGGAGATGGGAGTGCCCCGGCAACCGCGGCATTGGCGGATTGGCGACGCAGGAATGAGGAAAGAGAAAAAACCACACGCTGAAAGCAAAGGGTGCGCCGCCCGATCCACACGCCCTACATCGTGCCACCCGAGAAGGCACAAAGAGAAGGGCCCGGGCAGGGCCCGGGTCCTGGGGGTTCGAACTATCAGTACACTTTGTATTTGCCCTTAGAAACGGAACTGGAGACCCGCCGCGAGGCGGAAATTGTTCTGAGTGCCGGCGGTCGGTCTGCCCGAGGAATTGATCGTTGAGTTGAAACGGGTCATGAACCACTCGCCTTCGAACAGGCGGATGGCGATGTGCTGCGCAACTTTCACGTCAAGTCCGCCGCCGAGGCCCAGCGCGAAGGAGTTTCCGCTGGCCGACAGGTAGCATGGCAACACGGAGGATCGGGGCGTGATCGCGGCATCGGGGGTAATAGCACACCCATTCCCGGACGCGCTGATGTGCGAACCGCCCACCAGACCTTCTCCAAACACAACCAGTTTGTCATTCGGACGATAGTTAAAACGAGGACCAAACAGATAGGTGAACAGAGTCGCGGATGCCCCAGTGCCGCTGGGGAGGCCAGTGACGTCGTATCCGCCAAAATCGGCCACGAGCCCGATGGTCTTGGTGGCGTTGTACACCAGTTCACCCTTACCGCCTTGCAGGTTGGCACTTTCACTCGCGGAGAGAGTCGGAGTAACCGTCTGATCCTTGAAGGTGGTATTTGCGCGAATATACGAATACGCAGCGCCAGCTTCGAACTTTGAATAATCCTGCGCCATGACCGGGAAAGCGGCCAAGGTAAGTAGACCTAGAACAATAAGCTTCTTCAACATTTCACGAACCTCCTCTATAAATTGAAAGCGAGTCTCCCCCGCAGCGAAATACTCAGGCCTAAAGACAGGGCCAAGGGAGATAATTAGGAGCGAGAATGGAACCCCTGCTGAATGAACTACTGCACCCTGTGTTGCATGCGGCGGGCCGCAACGGAAGAGAATTTTCACTACGAGAGATTCACAATTTAAGTCACTTAGAGGAATTCAGAGAAAAGTTTGCATCTCAATTAAGGCAAAGATGAGGAATTCGGCGCAACTTGTGGCCTAACTGCGCATAGTATGTGGCGTGCAAGTCTGAGAACTGGAATGGGATTGTGAAATTGAAATGTGACGGCGCCGACCATGCTCGCGGCATGCGTCACAAGTGCGACGTTCATTCGTGCGCGAGCTCTAGTTGAAGCTCGTTTACGAGCTTAAAAGCGATACTCAAGCGTAGCGGAGACAATGTGCGCGTGATAGGAGGGTTGATCGGCGCCCAGGAAAAGATAACGGGCGGAGGACGGATCGCCGACGATGAAGCCGGGATAGAAGGGACTGGCAGCTCCGGGAAGTGGAGTGGGAGAAGTGGAGCTGTTGAGAATGGGGTTGGCGCAGCCGGGCACAGGAGCAGCGGGAGGAGCGGAGCTGACGCAGCCCATGTAAGGAGTCATGACGGTGGTCTGATAGTCGCGATTGTCCCATTGCTGATAGCGGTATTCGAGTTTGGGCGTGAGGCGCTCGGTGAGCTTGTATCTAAAGACGATGCCGACCTCGTGATAGCGATCCACGGTTTCCGGGTAAGGAACGGCGGCGTTTGTGCCGGTGAGCATGAAGGCGTTTGGATTGGGAGCGGCGTTTGTGCCGGTGATGGTGGGGTCGCCGAGATAGCGCGAATCCACGTTGCCCTTGCCGGCGGAGAGCGAATAGTAGGCGGTGATGTAAGCCTTTTTGCGCAGGTTCAGATCGAAACCAGCGGAATAGTTGTCGATGGGATCGGTGGAAGTGCTTTCCCAGTCGTTGTTGGCGGAGTCGCAGCCGTTGCAGGTGAGGATGGTCTGCGCCCCGGTGGTTGGGGTGCGGTAGCGGGTGATCATGCGCTGGTAGTAGTGCTCGCGTGTGTACTCAGCGTAGAGCGTCAGCGCGTCATTCACGGCGTAGTCGACATCGAAACCGTAGTTGTAAGAGATGTCTTTCTGCAAGCCGTAGAGATAATAGAGTTCGGTGGTAGCCGCCGAACCGGTGAGGAAGTTGAGCGGAGTCGGACTGTTGGTGCCGCCGGCGATGTTGTAATTGTTCTGGAGCGTGCCGCCAAAAGCGGTAAAGGTGAGACGGTCCCAAGGCGTGTATTGAAGCATGGCGTCGCCACGGTTCTGGGTGCGGGCAGCTTCATCGAAGCGGCGGTGGCAGCGCTGGTCGGCGGTGAAAGAGACGTCGGTGGCGTCCGTGCAAGGCACGAAGGCGCCGGTGGTGGGATTGGTGACATTATCGTCGGCGTAGGAATCCGGGGTGCGATCCGAGTGGCGGTAGGAGATGCGCAGGAAGAGATCGCGGCGCGCGGTCCAGTCGCCGGAAACAAAGAAGGAGTTGTCGAGAGAGTGGTTCACGTCACGGTAGGTGCGGTCCATCCATAATCCCTCATAGCCGGCCTTGACGGAGCTTTTCTTAGCGAAGAACCAGATGGCGTCGACTTCGAAGTCTTTTTTGTTGAAGGCGTAGGGCGTGTTTTGGTCGGAGCCAGGAGCCGCTGCGTCGCCCTGGACGGGCGTGAAGGTGTTGATGGAGGTGTTGTCGTTGTAATCGTACTGGCGGTAGTTGGCCTTGAAGGAGATGTTTTTCCAGGAGGCAGTGGAGACGGTGTAATTCATGGCGAGGGTCTGTACGTCGCCGCCTAGATTGGAGACGGGGAGAACTGCGGTCGAGTCGCAAGCTTGCGTGCCGTTGCCGCAAGTGTTGATGGCGGTGTTGGTGGTATAAGGCAGGAAGGACTGATCCTGTTTGAGCCAGCCGGGATTGATGCTGGCGGTGAGATGGAAGAAATGGGCGAGGTCGACGCCGGCGGCAAAGTTGAGATAGTTGGCGTGGTTATCCGGATAGAGGGCCATGGCGCCGCTGGTGGGCGTGGCGATGCCCACGAGGTTGTAGTTGAACGGATTGTCCCAGGCCAGGGTGTGAATGTTGTTCTGGAAGTAGGAGCCGGTGTATCCGCCTTGCACGACGAATAGGGGGGCGCCGTATTCGAGGCCAACGCGGATGAGGTTGTTGAAATAATTGATGGGCTCGTTGAGTTCTTCGCCGTAACCGGCGGTAGCGCTGGCGCTGGGACTGGAGTTCATGATGGTGCCGATCGGGCGTACGCCTTTTTGGCTTTCGCGGAAGTAGGAGGCGAAGGCGGTGAGACGTGGAGTGAAGTTATAGCCGAAGGAGACGGTGCCGCCGCGGCGGAGAATTTGCGGGGTGACCAGGTTGAGCTGGGGGACGAGCTGGGTGCTGATGAGCGAGGCCAGGCTGGAGGTTGGCGTGGGCACAAAGTTTTGCAATTGCTGGCGGATGAGGGCGGGGAAGACGTAAACGCCGGGCGTGGTGGAGCTGAAGAGGGTCTGCGTGGTGTTGCTGTAGATGTGGGGAATTTCGTCGTAGCGGAATTGCAGTTTGAATTTGCCATACTCGCCGAAGGCGGCCAGGTAGCTCTGATCGCGGTAGAGCGTGCTTTGCGATTGCAGCAGGAAATAGTTTTTGGTGTGGAGCACGTTGTCAAAGTGGACGGCAAATTTGCGGACGTAGAAGCCGTTCCGAATGTCCTGATACTCGTTGAACTGCGAGGTTTTCAGGCCGGGAGAAAAAGGCAGATCGGGACGGCCGTAGACGTCGCCGGTGGCGAAGCGCACGCCAAATTCGACCTCGCCTTTTTCCTCGGGCTTCTCCTGGGCAAAGAAGCGTTGTGGAAGGAAGAGAAGAGTCAGAAGCGACAAAACCGCAAGTTCAGCCATTTTTCTCATGTGCGTAAGCTCTCTTTCCTAGCGCAAGAACGCGGAACCCGAAGGATGATTCGATCCGTGGATGTAGGAGTGGCAGTTGGTGCAGCCGCGGTTGAAATTCTTGATGGAGCTGAGCGGCTGGGCCTGGGTGGGATGGCGGCTGGAATCGTGGCAGTCGTCGCAGACGCGGGGCATGCGCACTTTGAGGAGCTGGGGATTGTTGCTGCCGTGCGGTTCGTGGCAGTTAACGCAATTTTCGACGACCGGCGGATGTTCCCAGAGGAAGGGTCCGCGGCGCTCGGTGTGGCAACTGATGCAATTTTCATTGATGGTGCTCTGGATGAGTTGCGAAGGATTGGGCGTGCCATGGGGATTGTGGCAACTGGTGCAGGTGACTTTGCCTTCGCGGTAGGGCATGTGGGAGGAGCGCTGCAACTGCGCGCGGCGCATCTGGTGGCACTGCAGACAAAGCTCCGGCTGAGGCATCTTGAGGCCCTGATTGTCGGTGAGGGGAGCGTTGAAGCGGAGCTCCGAGGAGAGCTTGACCTGCATCATCTGCTTGACCTGGTGGCAATCCACACAAGCGATGCCGCGCGATTCATGCGGGCTGCCCTTCCAGAAGAGATGCGTGCCGCGGCGATGACAGTCCTCGCAGACGGCGTTCTGTTCGGCGATGGTGTTGGGAGAATCCTTGCCAAAGCGGATGGGAATGGTGTCTTTGCCGCCACCAGCGTCCACGTGAGCGCGCCCAGGGCCGTGGCAAGCTTCGCAACCGTGAGCTTCCTCGGGTGTGTGGGGATTGCCGAGCATGGCCTTGCCCATGACGGTGTTTTTGAAGCGGCGATTCTGGTCTTCATGACAGGTGATGCAGACTTCGCTGCCAACGTAGTCGCCGTCGGATTTTTTAGCGGGGGTTTTGGCCTGCGGGGGAAGAGACGGCGGCGAAGCGGAAGCGCCAGAGCTGAGCGATTGCGCGGAACCTGCAGGAACTTGAGCGGCATCCTGTTGGGCCAATGCATATAGGCCCATGAGGCAAAAGAAACTGACGAGGAACAGAGCGAGGAATACGTGGAGACGCGGCGCGTTTCGTCTCATTGACCCTCCCTAGGACAACCCAAGAAAATGACCGGGAGAGGGCCGGCATAGCAGAGTAGGCAAGCGAAGTGCCAGAAGGTACAGGGCGAAGGAAGGGCGATGAAACGAAGAGCCTTTCGATAAAGCGGAGTCCGTTGAGCAAAGGGGACAGCGTTTGCACGGGAAACGGCAGGCGATGTATCCAACGAATTACAAAGGACTAAGGAAATGCGACCAATGGGGGATGTGATTGTTACGGAGGCACTTGAGGGGTGACTGTAGGGGAGGATGGCGAAACATGGTGGGAAAACCTCCGGAGAAAAGGGAACTTCCAAAACAGGCCGCAATTCCCGGTTTGATACCGAGTTCTCTCGAGAAGCATCTTAAGTAGGACAGGACAACACCGGCAGAGGGTTTCGCCTGCGAGCCCAGGGAAGGCTGCCTTTTTGCCGGACGGAAGAACTCAGGGATAATAGAGACTCAAGGACAACAGGAGGTCCGCAGCTATGAAGAAGTTGCTTTCAGTGTTCGCATTTGCAGCAATCTTGGGATTGGCCGTTTACGCGTCGGATGATGTGGTCAGTGCGGTACACGGCGTGATCACGAAGGTGGATGCCGGTTCGAAGACCGTCGTTGTCAAAACGAAGGATGGAACCGAGCACACGATTCATTTCGTGGACAAGACGGCCGTTTATGGCGCAGACGAAACCGCCACGGGCGCGAAGGATGCGTTTCACGGGCTCAAGGAAGGGTCGGAAGTGGTGGCGCACTACACGGTGAAGGGCACCGAGAAGACGGCCACGGAAGTGGATAAGGTAGGCAAGGATGGGCTGAAGGCTTCCGAAGGCACAGTGACGAAGGTGGGCGAAGGCGGGAAGACCGTAACGGTGAAAGCGGCGGATGGAACGGAGCAGACGTTTGACGTGATCGGCCACGACACCAAGGTTGCGGCGCAGGGCACCGCGAAGGGGACCGAGAAGGGTGCGAAAGTGACGGTCTATTACACGGAGAAAGCGGGAAAGAAAGTAGTGCACTTCTTCGAGAAGCCATAAGCAAGAAAGTGGTGATTCAAAAGGAAGAAGGCCGGCGGAGTTCCGCCGGCCTTCTTTTTGTTAAAGCCTTGGTGATTGCAGGCTGACGATTACTGGTCGGCCTCCTGAACCTTTGGATTGGAGGAGGTTGTATCAATCACGAAGCCCTTGGTCGGCGAAACGATGTAAATCAGTGTTTGGCACGTTGTGGAGCTGGTCGAGATGGTGCAACCTGACGGGATGCCAACAAGGCCGCTGGAATTGACCGAGTAGGTGAAGCTCTGGGTCTGTCCCGATGACTGAGAACCGTTGCTGTTGTTGTCGCTGATGACCGAGACATTGGGCGAGGCAAAGGTGGCCACGCCGAGGTCAATGCCAGTGTTGGGGGATTGCGGATCGAGGGTGCCGAAGGCAAATTGTCCGTTGACCGTAGAATTGCTGAAGGGGCTGCCGCTCTGGGACTGGAGGATGCCAGTGTCCACGCCACCGTTGCTGTTGACAAAGAAGCCCTGGGAAGAGTTAACCAGGTAAACGATGGGGACATGATTAGCGCTGAAGGTGTAGGTGACGCGGCCGTGGGAATCCACGCTGTAGGAACCAGTAGCGGATTGGCTGCTGAAGGAACCGCCGTCGTTGCGCTGCTGGGTAAAGGGCAGGCTGCTGTTGCCGGAGGTCATGGGACCGATCAGTATGATATCGGCTCTTCCGGTGCCGGTGCCGCCGTCGTCGCCCGTGCCGGTGTCATAGCCAACGTAGGAGCCCGACAGCGGGTGGGAGGAGAAGGAGCCGGACTGCTGCAAAAGTTCCCCAGCGAACAAGCTGTTTTGGGTCTGGTCGTCGCTCGCAATGATGAACACATCGGTAGCGGAAACTACGTAAATGATGCCACCGACTGGCGAGGACCCAGTCTGATTGGGCGTGAAGCTAAAGATGCCGCGGCCCGTCGTGCTGGAGATGGAATAACTGCCATTGCCCTGGACCCCGACGGGGTTCGCCGGGAAAGAGGAGCCAGTTGTTCCATTGTTGAGTTGCCCGTTGGTATTGAAATCCACTTCCCCGCCGGAGACTGTGCCCGAGGAGAGGGAGAAGTAACCCACTGCGCCGAACTTGCAGGGGCTGGTGCAAGACAACGAGTTCTGGTTCGAAGAGACACCGAAGGCGTAGTTGCCGGTGATTTGCGAAGTGGAGAAGGCGGAGGCCGTCTGCTTCTTCATGACGCCGGAGACGAAGGGGCCGGTGGTGTCGAAGCCGATGACGTGCGCGAGAGAGGCCACGCCGGCGGAGATATTGCCAACGGTGGCGCGGTAGTGCTGTGTGCCTGCGGCGGTGGTGACGGCCATGCAGGCGCGATGATCGGAACCAAGCTTATAGGTGCCGCTGGTTACCGACTGGCTAAGAATGCCGGCGGAGGAGTTGGTGTTCTGGTCCAAGGTGCCCGCGGTGATCGAGCCGCTGCCGTTGAAGGTGAGCACGCCGCCAATGACGACAGGTTCAGCTTGCGTTTCACCGGTTTCGGTGCCGCTGTCGAAGCCCTTGAGGATGAAGGCGTACTGGCCGTTCAGCAAGGATTCGCTGCCGGTGGTAGAACCGGAGCAGGGATCGAGAACGACGACGAGGGTGAAGTTTTGCGTGGCATTGGAGCCGACGCCGTTGCTGGCGGTGAAAGTGACCGGATAGCTGCCCGCGGTGCCGGTTCCCGGAGTGCCTGCGAGCGCGCCGGTGGCGGGCATGAACGCGACGCTGCTCGGGAGAGCGCCAGACTCAGAAAGGGTCGGCGACGGATAGCCACCCGCGGCAACGGTGAAGTTGCCGGGTTGGCCGACGGCGAAAGTGGTGGTGTTCTGCGAATTGAAGTAGGGGGCCTCTTCCACGGTCAGAGTGAAGCCCTGGTGCGAGGTGCCGGTGCCATTCGTCGCGGCGATGGTGAAAGTGTAAATACCGCCAGAGTGAGCTGCCGGAGTGCCGCCGAGGGTGGCAGTTCCGTTGTGATTGTCAGTCAGCGTGACTCCGCTGGGCAAAGTGCCGGACGACACGGTGAAAGACGGCGAACCGGAAGCGGCGACGCTGAAGGTGCCGGGGCTTCCGACGGTGAATGTGGTGCTGCCGCCGCTGCTAAACACCGGGAGAGTGTTCACGGTTAACGTGAAACTCTGCGTGGCATTCGGAGTTACACCGTTGTTTGCCGTAATGGTGATGGGGTAGGAGCCGGCGGTGCCGCTGGCGGGATTGCCGCTGAGCGTGGCGGTGCCGTTGCCGTTGTCGACAAAGGTGACGCCGCTGGGCAGCGCACCGGTTTCCGAGAGTGCGGGGTTCGGAACACCCGTGGTCATTACCGTGAAGGACGAAGAACTGCCGACGGTAAAGGTGGTGCTGTTGGCGCTGGTGATGGTTGGGGCCTGATCCACGGTGAGGGTGAAGCTCTGGTTGTTGGAGCCCGCGGTGTTCGTTGCAGTGATCGTCAGATTGTAAACTTTGCCGGTATTGGCAGCGGGAGTGCCGGCCAGAGTGGCGGTGCCGTTACCATTGTCATGGAAAGTGATACCCGAAGGCAGAGCGCCGGACTCAGAGAAAGCGGGAGTGGGCGTGCCTGTCGCGGTGACCGTGAAAGTGCCAGCGCTTCCGACAGTAAAGGTGGTGTTGTTGGCGCTGGTGAAGGCCGGTGCTGTGTTCACAGTGAGAGTGAAGGACTGCGTGGCGTTTGGCGCAACGCCGTTGTTCGCGGTGATCGTGATGGGGAACGTGCCTGATGCAGTGGCAGTACCGCTGATGGTGGCGGTGCCGTTGCCGTTGTCGTGGAACGTGACGCCGGTTGGCAACGCTCCGATTTCGGAAAGCGCCGCAAGGGGGTAGGTGGAGTTCGCGGTGGTTACGCTGAATGTCCCCAGCGCGTTAACAGAGAAGGTAGCCGCAGCGGCGCTGGTGATGGCCGGCGCCTGATCCACGGTCAGCGTAAAAGGCTGCGAGCTGGACTGGCTAAAAGAGTTCGAGGCATTGATGGTGAAGTTGTACTTGCCACCGGTTCCGGCCGCGGGAGTTCCGGCAAGCGTAGCCGTGCCGTTTCCATTGTCGTGCAAGGTGACGCCGCTGGGCAGAGCGCCTGTTTCCGTCAAGCTGGGGGCAGGGAAGCCGGTGGTGGATATGGTAAAGGTTCCCGCTGTGCCAACGGTGAAGGTGGTGCTGGCGGCGCTTGAGAACGCCGGAGCTTGAGTTACGGTCAGTGTGAAACTCTGCGTACCGTTGGGACTCACGCCATTGCTTGCAGTGATGGTAATCGGGAAGGCGCCAGTGACTGTGGGAGTGCCACCGAGGGTGGCGGTGCCGTTGGCGTTGTCATGGAACGTGACGCCGGCCGGGAGTGCACCTGTTTCCGAGAGAGCGGGTTTCGGCACACCGGAAGTGGTCACCGTGAAGCTCAGAGGTGAATTGATGGCGACGTTGGTGGAACTGCCGCTGGTGATGGCGGGAGCCTGATTCACCGTGAGAGTGAAGTTCTGCGTGGCGTTCGGTGGAAAACCGCTGGTGCTGGCGGTGATGGTGAAGGGATAGGAGCCGCCAGAGTTTGCCGCGGGGGTGCCGGAGAGTGTAGCGGTGCCGTCGTGGTTGTCCACGAAGGTGACGCCAGCGGGAAGCGCGCCGGACTCCGAGAGACTGGGAGCAGGATAGCCGGTGGTGGAGACTTTGAATGTCCCGGCGGAGGCGACGGTGAAGGTGGTGCTGTTGGCGCTGGTGATTGTGGGGGCTTTTCCGACGATTAAATTGAAGCTCTGCGTGGCGGGTGTGCCAATACCGTTGCTGGCGTTAATCGTGATGGGGAAAGACCCAGTCGCAGAGGTGGTGCCAGCCAGAGTGGCGGTGCCATTGCCATTGTCTGTAAAAGTGATGCCAGCCGGCAGCGCGCCAGTTTCGGTGATTGCTGCTGTGGGAATCGCCGTGGTGGTTACCTGGAAAGTTCCCGCAGTGCCCGCCACAAACGAAGTGGTATTCGCGCTGGTGATAGTGGGCTGCTGGTTGACCGTGATGGTGAACTGTTTGGTGGAAGTCTGGGGAGAAACGGTGCTGGAATCCTTCACCTGAATGGTGAACGTAAATGTGCCAGTGGATGTGGGAGTGCCGGTGATTGCGCCGGAGGAGCTACCGAGGCTCAAACCTGGGGGGAGGTTTCCGACAGTAACGGAGTAGGTGAGGCTGCCCGCGCCGCCGGTAGTGGTGACATTAGCAGTATAGGCGGTTCCCTGAATGCCACCTGCGAGAGTGGAAGAGGAGTTCGAAATCGAGGGAGGAGGGGTGACCGTGACCATGATGGTGACCGTCTTGGTTGCGTCGGAAGCCGAGGTGATGGTGATGGTCGCGGAGCCGCCCGCGCCAGAATTGGGAGCGGAATAGGTGGCACCGGTCGAGGATTGATTGCTGAGCGATCCAACACCGGAAAGATTGAATGTAACGCCTTGGTTTTTGCTGTCATTGACGACCGTAACGGAAATCGAGAAACTCTGGCCAAGGTCCAGAGCTTGCGCGCCGGTTGGTGAGGTGATGGTAATTGTGATTGGCTTCGAGCCGCCATTACAGCCGGCAAAGAGGAGGACCAAAACCGCTAGCGAATACAGAAATAACTTGCGCATCGTATGCTCCCAAGTGCGAATTTTTGGAGGAAGATCGGAACTGGATACAGATATTGGAAAAAATGTTCCCGGGGATTTTTGGCTTCAATGCCAGCAAGCGACAAACATTGGTTTTGCAGGAGTCGAGAACAATGAAGCGGAGCTGTTGCCGATTAGTCGAAGAATCAGGCATTCGTGGTCCCCGCAACTGGATAGGAAGCTGGTACATGCTTACTATGAGGAATGGACGGCGTCAGTGTCTGCTGTCACCACTCGCGCACCCGATGGCGAAAGAATGTGTCTTGACGAATGGATGTCGGGAAAGACTCACCACCGCGAGAAGGATCTCGGACGAATGTCCTTATGTGTCCCCAGATGTCCTGTTATGTCTCTTGCCGGACGGCCGAAGTAAACGCAATATTGAGAGCATCTTGCGGCTGCACAGGGCTTCGGAAGTACCGGGGAGCCTGATGCGGGGGCAACAGGAAACTCAATGGACTTTTAGGGGCCCTGTGACAGCCGAAGACCTGCCGGTGAAGTTGCGTTCGTAATCCTTCTAAAAATTGGAGATGTGGATTTTCGGAAGCACGTTCTTCCGGGGCTGAAGCTCCCCATTTGTAGCTTTGCTTTTGCGGTCGCGCTCTAGTTGGTCCATCCCGAAGGCCGCAGGATGGGGCGTGGTCAGTCGGCGGCGACGGGGCGGGCGAGGGCCTTGGTCATGTCGGCGTGGAGGAGGCGGTGGAAGAGGTGCTCACCGGCTTCGCGGCGGACGGAGAGGCGGCCAGCGACATAGGCGCGGGAGGCGAGGCCGCGCTGGACGGAATCGCAGATGGCCATGTCTTCGTCCTGGACCTTTTCGCTGACAGCGATACTTTCCTGGTGGGTTTTTGCGGCGGCGGGGCTGACATCGGCAAAGTAATAATCGAAGATGACGGCGCATTTATCGACGCCGAGGGGCAGGACGAGGTTGGTGTCCATGACGCCGGAGTAGGCGTTGATCATGAAGTTGGGATAGATCCAGAGATAAAAGGCGTGACCCTGGCGCGTGGAGCCGATGGCGGATTCGATCGCTGCGGAGGCGTCGAGGGGACTGGACTGCAGGCAGGAGCGCTCGAAATTTTCGATGGTGTATTTGGTGTATTCAACGACGCTGCTGAGGCCCTTATGGGCGTGGGGAACGTGGTAGCCGCCGTCGAGGTAATTGTCCACGTAGACTTTCCAGTTGCATTGCAGGGTGTAAATGCGGCGGTCGAAGTAGTGGAGCTTTTGGGTGATCTTCAGTGGAGCGACGAGTTCGGGAACTTTGCCGAGGAAATCGCGCAGCGGAGCGGCGCGGCCGTCGAGATTGATGAAGATGAAGTTTTCCCAGGTGTCCGCGCGGACGGGAACCAGGCCGTTATCGGCGCGATCGAAGTTGCAGACGCCTTCGAACTCGACCATGCCTTTCAGGGCGCCGTCGTTGCCGTAGGTCCAGCCGTGGTAGGGGCAGCGGAAATGTTTCGCGCAGCCCTTTGCTTCGGGGACTACGGCGGCGGCGTGGTGGCGGCAAACGTTGTAGAAGGCGCGGAGTTTGCCGTCATCGCTGCGGACGACGACGAGAGGTTCCTTGTTGATATCAATCGTGAAAAATTGGCCGGGTTCCTTGACCTGGTCGAGGTGGCCTACGACTTGCCAGTTGGCGGCGAAGACGGAATCGCGTTCGAGTTGCGCGATGCGTTCGTCGAAATACCAGGGAGCGGGGATGGTGAAGGCTTTTTCGAGAGGGTTGGAAGGGTTATATAGGTTTAGGATCTCGCGGACGCTCTGCTCGGGCATGACGGATGACTCCGGGATGAAATCAGATGCTCAGATGCGAATGCGGAACATTGTCATGCAAAATGCGGCAAAGGCGCAAGGATGCGTGACGGTCCAGAAAGAGAAAGGGCCCGCTCCGGGGGGATACGGGCCCAGCTGTCTAGTTGTGGTTACTGCTGGGGTAAAACAGCCGTGAAAGATCAGGAGAGTGCGCGCTTCAAAGCAAAGGCCGCGAAGCCGAGGGCGCTGAGCACGAGGGTACTAGGTTCAGGGACGTTGGTGTTGCCACCGCCGCCGTTATTATTGTTCCCGCCACTATTATTTCCGGCATAAACCGTACCGGTGGAAGTTGTGGAGAGGGTGAGGGTATACAGGGTGTCCGTGCTCGGCGGGTCGGTGATGGTCAGAAAGTTGTTGCCGGCTAACAGGTCCTCGCAATTGCCGAGGCATTCGGGAACGCTGTATTGCTGGCCCGAAGCGATGCAGAAGCCCGGGGCGCCAACAACGCAATTTGGCACTCCGGCGGTGACGGCGAAGGAATTGCCGACGGAAGCGGCCGAAAGGCAATTTGCCACTCCGCCGCACGACAGGACGATGTCCAGCTCGCCTGTCGCTTGGTAGGGTTGGACCCCGTCGAACGCCAATACCTCGTCACCGTTTTGGTTCGACAAGACAATGGAACAAGCGGTACTGGTGCTAGTGCAGGATCCGCTATTCACGAAAGATGTTCCGCCAAAAGCGGTGCTCGTGAAACTGAAGGACGTGATGGTGTTGGTGGTTGCGTCGTAGACGAAACTTCCAGAGACGGTACTGCCGTCGGCAAAGCTTAGAGTTTGATCCGCCCGGACAATGGCAGCGGTAAGCAGAAACGGAACGAGCATGAAAAGACAATTCTGGGCAAAACGTCGAACCATGGAAAATCCCTCCTCGGCGTGAATGGTGACACCTTGGGTGAAGGCCCCGACGCCATGGGCACTAGAGAGTGCACGGAAATTGCCAAGTGGTTTTAGAATCCGCGTGTTCTGGATGAGGCAAGCATCTGACCAGCAGAAGGGAAAGCAAGAAAGGAGGTTGTGAGGGTCTCTGACCGTCGACTGACCTTTTTCCGACCCAGAAAACAAAGGGTTTAGAAAATGGTCTGACAGGAAATTGCCAGAAGTATGCAAGAAAGTGCCACGAGATGGTCGGAGGCCTTGCAGATGGGTATAAGCATTTCTTTGCGGCGTTATTTGCGAGAAACATTGAATTTGCAGAATTGTTGGACAAAATGGCTCGTGGTAGCATCAGCCGCAAGTCAGTTTTAAGGGCAAGTTTGGGTTATTCCATGACGACGGTGCCCCCCTCCCGTAGAGTCTATGTGTTCGGCTCTTTCCGGGCCGATTTCGATTCCTACGAAATACTGAAATATGGAGTGCGGTTGCACGTGCAGACGCAGCCGGTGCGCGTTCTGGGCATGCTGGTGGAGCGGGCCGGGCATCTGGTGACACGTCAGGAAATCGTTGACCAGTTGTGGCCCGGGCACACGGTGGAAGAGTTTGACGACAGCTTGAACTCGACCATGAAGAAATTGCGGGAGGCGCTGGGAGATGATTCGAGCCGTCCACTTTATATTGAGACGGTCCCGCGGCGCGGGTACCGGTTTATTGCGCCGGTCCAGGTGGAGACACGAGCAGATGAGCGCCCATCCGTAGTGGAAAGCGAAACGCCGACCGTTGCCGGCGCGGATAGAATTGCCGATGAGAGTCAGGAAAAAACGGTTGCGAAAAGTAGGGTGCGGCGTCACGTGGCTACACTGACGGCCGGAGCAGTAATCGCTGCGCTGATGCTGGGCGGGTTCCTTTTGGTTCGATGGAATGTAGGGGCAGCCGCGGGTCCAGCCATTCACTCCATTGCGGTTTTACCGTTTGAAAATCTATCGGGAGATCCAAAGCAGGATTATTTCGCCGAGGGACTCACGGACGCGGTGACGACAGACCTGGCGCAGCTGGGCACGGTGAAGGTGATTTCGCGTGCGTCGGCGAGCCACTACCGTGGCGGCCACAACGCGCTCGTGCCCCAGATTGGCAGGGAACTGGGGACGGACGCGATCCTGGAAGGCACCATCGTGCACGCCGGCGGAAAGGTGCGCGTGAACGCGCAACTGGTCTATGCGGCAGAGGACCGGCACATCTGGGCGCAATCGTTCGAGCGGGATGAAGGGGACATCCTGGCGCTGCAGGACGACCTGGCGCAGAGCGTAGCCGGAAGAATCCAGGCAGCGATTACGCCGGAACAACGGATGCGGTTCAATGAGGCGCGCACAGTGAACGTGCAGGCCTATCAGGAATACCTTGGTGGCATGCACGACCTGAATTACCACCGGACCAATAACGAACTCCGTCGAAGCCTGGAGGAGTTCGACCAGGCCACTACGCTGGACCCGAAGCTGGCCGCGGCGTACGCGGGAAAGGCTATCGCCTACAACTTGCTGGGCGATTACGACGCAATGCACGGCGCGGAAGCGGGGCCCAAGGCGGAATCGGCGGCGCGGCAGGCGCTGGAGATTGATCCATCGTTGGCATCGGCGCATGCGGCGCTAGCATTTGCGGAGTGGAAATACGATTGGGACTGGGATAAGGCGGAGGAGGAGTTCCGCAAGTCGTTGGATTTGAATGCCAACAATGCGCATACGCACCACATCTACGGCGTATACCTTGCGTGCCGTGGAAACTTTGCGGGCGCCGAAGAGCAGATGCGCAAGGCGAAGGAACTGGATCCGCTCTCGATGATCATTCGGACGAATACCGGCTGGATGCGCTATTTCCAACATAATTTTGCAGGGGCGGAAAGTATTTTTGTGGATGTATTGAAAGTGGATCCCGGATTTCTTCCAGCGCGGCAAAAACTTTGGATCACCTATGCAAAAGAGGGGAAAACCGAGCAAGCGGGAGCGGAATTGGAAAATCTGATGCGCTTGTTCGGCCACGGGAACTTGTTACAGGCAGTGGAGAAGTCCAAGCCGGAGATGCGCTACGAGACGGCAGTGCGGGCTTACGTGGATTCGGGAGAATTATCGGCATACGAGAAGGCGCGCTACCTGGCCCTGCTGGGAAAGGGTCGAGAAGCGGTGGAATCCCTGAAGGAAGCGGCCAGGCAGCGCAGTTCGTGGATCGTTTACTTGCGGATTGAACCTACTTTCGACGGAATGAGAGCGATGCCGGAGTTTGAACATTTGGCCAAAGAGGCGCGGATTCCGGAGATGGCGGGCAGGTAGGTAGCGAGTCAGTTTGTGGGCCTGCCCGGGGAAATTTTTCTGTAGAAAATTTGGTGCGGGAGAGAGGACTTGAACCTCCACGGGTGTTACCCCACAAGATCCTAAGTCTTGCGCGTCTGCCAGTTCCGCCACTCCCGCACATGAAAACAAAGGCGTTAATTCGCTGCACGCTCCTGCTGCTGCCCAACTATGTATGAGCTATGCATGTTCTCTTCAACTGCCTTCTCGACCGCCCGGGCCAACTCAGCTTTACCGCCCTGCTCGATTTTGAGTGCGGCATCGGCCAAGTCTGCCTCGTCTACGATATTGTACCTGTCAAAGACGCTGCGTGTCTTGTGTCCGCTGATCTTCATGGCTACTTTTTCACTGACTCCGCGCCGAACCATGTTCCGCACGGCACTCCTGCGCAAATCGTGAAATAGCAACCCGTTCAGGCCAGCCGCCTCCGTGAGTTGCGCCCAGGTCTCGCGGAAGTCCTTCACGGGATGGCCATTCGTCCGGGTAATTAGGGAATCTTCCGAACGCTTGCCCCGCATGAGTTCTTGCACGAGGATGTAGCACTCATCCGTGAGGCGCACTGTGCGGCCTTCGCCGTTCTTTGTCTCGCCGGGGTTCAGCCGTATAGTGCGGGCAAGCAGATCCACCTGCCCCGCCTTTATGCCCAAGAGTTCCGCCTTCCTGAATCCGTAGTTGTATCCCAAGGTAAGCATGGCGCGAAGCCAGGGCCGGCCATTCACTTTTTCTACCAGTGCCCTGTACTGCGTCTCGTCCACAAACCCCTTCCGCGCATTGTCCTCTTTCAACATGTAGTCGCTGAGCTTCAACGGCGCCGCCACCTTCCGCGGCCTCGCATTGTACCCCAGGCTGAAAGCCCTGCGCAGAAGAGCCAACTCACGATTGATCGTGCCATTCTTGGCGGCCTCGCCCTTGCGTTGCTCGACGTACCGCGCGATTTGGTCCGTGCTCACGTTGGCAGCCTTCCGGGTGCCCCAGAAGGGTTCAAGATGCAATTTCCAGACACGCTCAACCCACTCCACGGTCTTGCCATTATTCTTATAGTCGGTGACAACGGCCTTGAACAATTCGGCGACGGTGATGCGCCGTGCATCCGGGCTCGGAAGCTCCCCGTTGTCGGCCTTATTGATTTGCTTTCGCAGATAGTCCCTGGCCTCGGTGATTTTCTCTTTACCACTCGACTCACGGCGCGCTTGGCCGTCAACGTAGTAGCAAACCCACCAGTAACGGCTTCCCGCTTGCTTGTAGATTGAGCCCGTACCGCGCGGCCGCTTTTGTTTCGCCTCGGTCTCCATGTTTCATTCCCCCAGAGCTTTACGTCTCAGATACTCTGAAACGGTGAGGCCCTCCGCCTTGGCACGCTCCTCCAGCTTCCTGTGCTCTGCAGCCGACATTCTCAACCTGGCGGTTATGCTCTTCCGTTCGGCTTTCGGCTTTGGAGGACGGCCCATGCGTTTTTTGCTCACCCTTTCACCTCCTAACTTACTATTTGTAGCTACAATAAGTCAAGTCCTATTTCCTGATTTTTTCACGCTCAATCCACTGGCGCAAGTCCTCGGGATCGAAGAGCATAGGCGAACTGGGCGAACGTTGAATGTAAGGCAGTTCCCGTTCGTGCGCCAGTTTGCGCAGAGACCATTCCGACATGCCCAGGAGCCTGGCGGCTTCCCGGCTGCGAATGAGCCCTTCGATGGCGAGGGCGGGCTGTGCGGTATCGTTCACAGTACTGTCTCCGTTTCGTTCAGTTCGTTCAAATCGGTTCCTTGGTCCTGTATCACTTGCGCCGCAATCTTGCGTTCATACCGTGCGACCGCGCGAAGCCTTCGAGCCTGTTTAGCCCTGCGACGCTGCAGAACGCGATGGAGTTTAATCAGCTCCCTGCGCTCTGCCTTGAACATCTCGCTATTTAGAGCAAGCTCCACCACTTCCTGCCGGCTCAGTGGCGCTGTCACATCTTGAACTTTCATGCGCTTTCTGCCTTTCGCTCGCGTTGGCTTTCCAGCCACCTTTTAAAAAGCCGAGCATTCTTTTCGGCGCATTCAAGGCACGTCAGACGCCCGGGCCTCGCTGGCTTGGGGCAGTGAGTGCAAATCCCCAAGAGTGCCCTCACTTGCCGGTCAGTCTTTCGCTCCGCGCGACTCTGCCAAGTCATTCGCCAAAATCCTTTCCGCTTAAACGTCAGCCCGAGGGTGTATGACCGGTTGCGCCTTGGGGATAATTCGCGCGTACTCGAGCACGGCGACGGGCTCGAAGCCTTGCGCCTTAACTTTCTCCAATAGTCCGCGAAGTTCGTCGATCAGGTCCGCCAATGGAAGCGGAGGCGGAGAAGGAATAATCCGCGACAACTCCTGAGTAGCGGGCTTCGGGGGCGGAATGGGCGGAGGCGTGTCTTTCTTCTGCGGCCTCGCGCGAAATTCCGCAAGCCAATCCTTCACGGCCTGCGGAGTCGGCAAATTATTCACTGCGGCTTCCGCGAACTGATTCCGCAAGTCTTCCGGCAGTTCAAGGTATTCGCCGTCAACCAATTCCTTCCGCGCGCGGTCTTCTATGCGGAGGATTTGGTCATGCACTATCTCTTTCTCGCTCCGTGGCGCCCTTTCGCCGCATAGGACTCGAGCATCAGGCAGCATTTTCTTGAGCAAGTGCTCGCGTTTTGTGTACAGTCGCGAAAGTTCAGATGCCTTTGTTTTTGGGTCGCGGATCGCGCGGTCAATCCGCTCTAGCAGTTCTTTGTCGGACATCTCTTTTCCGGCTTCGATCACTTTTTTCGTCATTGTTTTGTCTCCGTCACTGAGGAATTAGCTGCCACCCGAAGTGCGCGACCGCCCCGCCGAGTGCGGTCACAGCCGCGCCGTCGCCGGCGATTGCGACTTTCTGAATACGAGCCACCTTCGCTCCCAACTTCACCGCGTCGTTGGCTTGCTTGAGAAGGTTGTGCCGCGCGCGCTCTGAAATTGGAGCTGCTGGGCTTTCTGCTGGTTCTCGAATTGCTGCTGGCTTCGAGGACTTCGCCCGCGCCACCGGCCAATCCGGCGCCGAAGGTCTTGGCGCCGCGTGCCCCAGCCATGCCCCGAAATTTTCTGTTACATCCAACCACGGGCCCGAGCTTCGAGCTCCTTATCAGACATTTGTTCAGCCGCTTCTAAGTCGAACGTCGCTGCCTGTGTTTGACCCTTCGGAAGTTTCTTGGGAATAATCAAGCCCTGTTCGACCAGATCATCGAACGCCTGCAACAATACGCTCACACTGACCGGAGGCCTGTAACCCCGGGAGACGATGTATCCGAGCAAAGCACCGGCATTGGCTTGCGTGGCCTCGTACCTTGGCTCGCGAGCGATAAACTCTTGCTGGTTGGCCTCCCAATCTTCCCGACCAGTAAGCTCGCTTGCTTCCTGCGCCAGCGCATGATGCAGCGATTCGAGTTCTTGTGGCGTCAGCTTGTCTAGAAGTTTTCGTCCCGCTTCGCCCTTGGCGTGCCTCCGCATTGCTTCCGTGGTATCAGCATGTTCCGCCGCCGCCTCGGTTTCATAAGTCTGTCCCGTCACCGTTGAGAAATACCGTCCTCCTTGAATCTTTTTTATCGCCATTTAATTTCTCCTTTAGTTAGTTATCTATTTTAGAATTCACCAACTACTCGAAAATGCCACCGCTCGGAACCTTCTGAAACAGTCGGTTGAACATCGCCGTGTTGTACACGGCGCGAGGGTCGAGCTTCCTGTACTCTTCCGAAAGTTCGGGGCGGACCCTGATTTGACAAACTTGGCAGAGGCAATAGCCATGTGGTAACGTATCTTGTACGTGAACGCAGTGCCCGTCACCGTTGCGGTGTTCGTGCGAGCAGGTCGCCTGCATCTGCTTCTTGGCCTCGATGTCCTCGAGCACCTGCTTCGCCATTTTTTTCCGCTCGTCCTGCTTTTCCCGGATTTCTTTCTCGGCCTCGGCAATCTGCCGCTGCTCCAAGGGGCCGGGCGCGCGAATTGCCTCTATGATCTTGGGCAATGCGTCGCCGAGCGAGCGCGCCACCGCATCGCCAATCGCCGCCGCCACTTCGGGTGATACCACTTCGGTCTTCTTCAATTCTGGTGCCATATGTTTCTCCTTTTTTTCGTTCGCTACTGCCACTGCGCTTCTGGAATCGAATCCGCTTCGGTGGGCGGTGCATCCAAAAAGCGCACACGCTGCGGATCGAATTCGAGATCAACGACGCCCGTTTGGCCGCCACGGTTTTTGAGCACATAAACTTTCGCTGCCCGCTCGAATTGCTCTTTCATCCCGTTAGTGAAGAAGTCTCGCGACAGCCACAAAATGACTTGTGGAGTGTTGCGCACGGCGCTGTCCCCCCAGATATCGTCGAGGTGCGGTTGCGCCGTGCCCTTTAGAACTGCAGGCGAAAGTTTCCGCAACTGCGAAAGGAACAGAAAACAGATATCAAGACGCTGCGCCAATTTCTTCGCTTCGGAAACGAAAGCGCGCTGGTGTCGGAAAATATTGTCGTCATCGGAATCGGGATTCATGCCCGCCTCGATCACGAGTTGGTCATAATCGACGATGACCAAATCCAGCCCGCGGATCCGTTTCGCCGCCTCTGCCATTGCCCAAATTCGCGCCGGAGTTATGTCACGGTCGATAAAGTCAACGTTGTAGTGAGTCCGCGCCGCCTTTTTCAGTTTCTCTACATCGCTCAAAGTGGCCCGCTCCGGGCGACGCGCCACGTAGAATGGCACGCCAGCTTGGTACGCCACTTCACGCATAGCTACCTGTTCGCTCGGCATCTCCGCGCTGAAAAACATGACCTTGAATCCGTCGCGATCCGCCTGGAAAGCGCATTGGGCTGCCAAAAGGGTTTTGCCGTTCGATGTTGGGGCGACAATTTCAACGAGGTCCTTGCGGCGCAATCCTCCCAGCGCTTCATCAAGGTCCGACAGGCCAAAATTGATTCGCTTGGAAAGGTCTGGGTTGTGGAACGCGTTTTCGTATTCGGCCACTGCGCTGGCGGCCACTTCGTTCCACTTTCGCGCGATTGCCGGGCCTCCGCGACCGTCAGCAAGTCCCAAGAGCTGAGAAATTCCGCGATCAATCAGCGCATCCGTATCCAAGTCACTCGCTTCAAACGCTTCCCGCTGAATGGAGTCCGCAAGATGAATCAGCCTCCGCAGTTTCGCTTTCCGCCGAACCAATCCAGTGTGGTGCGCAACGTTGAACTTTTGCGGTATGCCATCCGTTAGACTCGCGACGTATGGCGCGCCGCCGGCGGGCTCGAGTTTTTGCGACGTTGTCAGCGATTCGACAAGGAGATGAAGTTCAATTGGGATCTGTTGCGCCTGTAGAAGCTGAATCTCCCGAAAAATCGTTTTGTGGTGAGGCAGCGAGAAATCATCCGCGTCTACGGATGAAAGAACCTGCGCGGCTGCCTCCTGGCCTTGGAGACAAACACCTAGAAGCGTGCGCTCTGCATCGATGTTCGCTGGCAACGGTTTCGCAAGTTCACTCACGCCGGCCTCCGGGGATCGAGAGTTTCGCGCGTCAACCTCATCATTGGTTGCGGTTCCGGCGGCCGGTCCGCAATTCGATCCGACGACGATGCGCCATCGTAGTTGCCCTCAAGCACGGCGAGAGCGTTCCTGTCGTTTTCAATCAGCCAGTCGAAAGTGGCCCGCCAACCCTGGCGGCCTTCGCCATAGCAAAATGGCGTCTGGCTGCATTTAATGACTGAGCGCTTGAAGGTATCGACGAAGCCCGGATCGGCTTTCACCCGGGCCGCAACTTTCGTCTGGCGGGTGTTCGTTGCCTTCAAGACTTCTGGCAGGGAACCCCTATTCGCGTTCCAAAACTCGATCAGTTGACCGCACACACCAACGTCCGAAGGACGTGTGTGTTTCTTTTCTTTACTTCCTTTAACTTCAACTTCAACTTCAACTTCACCGCCAATTGCTTGCGTTTGCTCAGCATCTGCTAAGCAATTGCTTGGCATTTGCTGACTCTTGCCCCCCTTCCGCCCATTGTCGGCCAGTATTTGCCGCTTTTCTTCCAGGCGATTCCAGTCCTCCAGCACCTTGTGGTGGATCAGGCATGCCTTTTGATCCACCTCGACAGCCGAAAACATGCTGCGGACGGCATCCTTGTTCTTATCCCACTGCTTCCGGCTTTCGCATCCGGCCAGCATCCATAGTTCTGCGTCCTCATCTGGAAGATACGGCCTTGTGGAGCAGATGAAGGCGGCCTGCAGCAGCGTCCTGTACATCCATCGCTGCAATGGATTCAGCGCGTACAGAACTTTTTCGTCGCCACGGAAAGCTTCTTCCCGCCACGGCTGGTATAGCGGTTTACGTTTGAACACCACTGTCACGCGTCACCGCCAAAACCATCATCTGTAAGCTTCGCGACCTGCATCACATCGAGGAAGGAAACAGGATCGCCAGCATCGACACGAATCTTGAGAATGTGAAGAGCCTGCCCAAGTAAAATCCGGCGGTGCTTCGCGCTGAGCGGAACGCGAAGCCGGCAGAGGTCACCGTCGATCAGAATCAGACTTGGGCTTTTTGCTTGAATTTTCGCGAGGAAGTGCTGTAAGGTATCCATTGTCTGTATCTCCTGCGGGCTGTTTTTCAGGACTGCCCGCGATGTTCGGGCCCCGCTGGTGTGAACGACCGCGGGGCTCAAAATTTTTGTTAGAGCAGCCTGTGACGGGCCACCCGGGCCGCGGTCTCGTTGATCGCGGCGAGCCTCTCAATAAGGGCCGCCTCCAGCACCGCTTGCTCATCAGCACTCAGGTTGGCCTCGCCCCGGCGCCAAAACCAAACGCGTTGCCTTGAACAATTCAGCAATCGCGCAGTCTTCCCGGTGCTGCTGATTTTGGATTCCAAGGACCTTAAGTCAAACATCAGTATTTCCTCCTTGCAGTCGTCAACCGACGAACGTAAAGATGTCACCTACCTCGCGACGAGTCAATTGGGCGGCTGTGGAATTGAGGATTTGTCTGCTACGGCGGTTCGCGCACTCGGGGAACTGGTGCGGGCCGGCCGCATCGGGAAGGGCGCGAGCGGGAATCCGTATCGCTACTTCCTTAGCCCGGCTTAACCAGGGTACCAGTCCCCACTTTACCGGTTACCCGACTTATCAGGCCCTACACGGATTACAATTGGGGGCATTGTGAAAAGTCCCTTATTCGTGCCTCAGAATTTCCGCCTAGCAATCTGCTTGCTCCTCGTCTGCGCAACCTCGCCCATCATCTGTGTCGCTGAAGATAAGGACGAACCTCTGGTGGTAGTGCAGAACGGCAAATACGGCTTCATTGACCATCACGGCAATTTCTTGGTCAAACCGCAATTCATTTGGGCAGATGACTTCAGGCAAGGATTGGGCATCGTGTATGTCTGTGGTCAGTACGTTTCAATCGACTCTGCGGGGAACTTACTTCCACGTCGCATCGCTGTGAGTGGTCATTTGGAACCTGAACGGCGAGACAACAAGGTTGGATTTGTCGACGCCGAAGGGCAATTCAAAATCAGTCCAGTATTTGATGACGCGCTACCCTTTTCTGACGGTTTAGCTGCAGTCAAAGTTGGCGAGAAATGGGGATTTGTAGACGCTACCGGGAACCAAGTTATCCCACCGAAGTTTGATGCCGCATATTATTTTCGCGACGGGGTCGCCGTGGCAGAACTTGATTCTGGTGAAGTGCTCATTGATAAGACGGGAAAAACTGTCGCGTCTGGCTACAAAATCGTCGACCTCGTTACGGCGGGCCGGATACCAGCATCGCGTGACGATAAAGAGGGCTACCTCGACCCGCATGGTGAAATTGCCATTCCATTTCTTTACGAAAGCGTCAGGAGCTTTTCATGGGGACTCGCAGCCGCAAAGCAAAATGGAAAGTGGGGTTACTTGGACCGCGATGGCAGGGCTATTATTCCTTTTGCGTTTGATGATGCCGGACCGTTTGCGGGTGGGTTGGCACCAGCAAAACTTGGCTCCAAGACAGGGTTCATCGACAAATCGGGTAAGTTCTCCTTTCTTCTGCCTTACAGATATGCTCCGGGATTCTTGACGTCCGACAAAGACGGTTTGTTCCTTGCCGAATCAGATGTTTCTCGATTTTGGACAGATGACAACAAATTCGGATATGTAAACAAATTCGGTAAAGTGGTGTGGGGACCTATGGAGGGCAGTCCAGACCATCCGCCCCTCCTCGGTTGGACCGACGAAGCGAACTCGAAAAGTTGCGAAGGCATCCCCGAAACAGTGCGACAAAAGATTTCAACGTTCACGAAAAACTGAGTGAGCGGGCACGAAGAACCTACAAAGTGCCGTCAGTTTCGTGCAAGGTCCTGATTAACGCGGTTACCGGAAAAGTGGGTACTAGCCCCAGTGCCGTAATTTAGTGTGAATCGAACCATTGCACAAAAATCTCAAGTGCCTCCGACAAATTTAGGGGTCCGCAGCGTATTTGAAATTTCTGCTTCTCGGCCCAGTAGTGAATCCAGTTGCCATGTTCGCGGTCTATCTTCACCCGAGTGAGTACAACTTCCTGCTTTGGAGTGTCGTGCAGGTCGATGCTCGCCGACCATCCGGGATTATCAATCGTGGAAATTTCCACGCCGAATCCGTGTTCCCACTCGCCGTTACACTGGCGTAAGTACCATTGCTCTAAAATTGATGGGCTACCCATTCATTCGCTCCAGACTTGTCGTAGATGCGATTAGTTTAGACGAAGTCTTTGCGAGGGCGAACTCAGGTCCTGGTAAACGCGGTTACCGGAGAAGTGGGTACTAGTGACACCCTGGGCCCTTATCTCCTACTCTGTGCATGTTATGAAACTCTCCGTCCTACTGATCTCTGCTTGCCTCGTCTCGGCTTGCGCTTGCTGGCTTGCTTTGGGGATTTACCGAGACAAACAGTTGCAAAACGGTTTCGATCAGATACGACGCGGCGATGCAGAGTCGAAAGTTTTGCAGAAACTCGGCACTCCGAAACGTGTAGAGAAATGCGGAGAATTTATGGGGCCACTTGCAAAAGAAGAATCACAAGGCTGTGTCAGGGAGTATTTCTATGCTTCGCCGTTTTCTCCCGTGCTGCCCCAATATTACGTTGTGAGATTTGATGGAGCCAATCACGTGACGAACACCACGCCTTATTCGTCACCATAGTTGGGATGTGCCTGATTAACGCATTATAAAAGGGCGCCCGTTTGGAGTAGGTTTTGATCGTTCGCATCAACGCCTACAACAAGGAGCGCCCTCATGAATGATGCCAAGTATATTGGGCTGGATGTTCATCAAGCAAC